>SDBV01005735.1_pt1 | contig 17433 bp, 14 predicted proteins | sample 2277081 | NCBI WGS metagenome assembly SDBV01 (sample SAMN10402039, study PRJNA504765) | marine sediment metagenome | isolation source: marine sediment core GS10_PC15, 223 cmbsf | place: Arctic Ocean: Southern Knipovich Ridge | collected 2010 | reverse complement strand
CAGGTTCCCAAACCGTTGGATGTCTTCAAGTTCTGTTATTATTGTCATTGCCATTATTAAGCCGACACCAGGTACACTTCTAAGCAATACTATTGTATCCGAATAATCCCCTGCTTTTTCCAATTTGCGCAGTTGCCTGTTTATTTCTAATAATTTTGTCCGTAAATGCTCCACGGTTTCTATCATACTATTCAAAGTGGACTCTGCATATGAAGTTTCTAGTTCCAATCCTTTTAACCAGATAGTATAACGTTTGGACCAATGTATTGAGCTCTTTTCCAATTCTAATGGAACCCTTATTCCATAATAGTACAAGAATGATTTTGTTCTGTTTTTATACCTATTGATCTCTTTGACCAGGGTTTTTCTATAGCGCACTAAACTTCTCAATCCTTCAATTTCCATATCTGGAATATATATGGCTACAAGTTCATTGTTGTATAAAGATCGGGCAATTTTTCGACTGTCACGTTTGTCTTCTTTTTGCTTTCTTTCCTTATCTGTAGTTGGAACATCAGCAGGATTGATTACGATATTGTTTATCCCTTGATTAATAAGTTCGCGATGGGGACTAAATCCACAAAAACTGGCCTCGTAGGCTGAGTGATAATCCCCATTTGGGTAATTCTTGCTTAGGTATTTTCTTAAAATATCCGCATCTGGATTTTGGGAAAAAGTTTTACATGATATTCCTTGCACCATGATTGTTACTTTCCAGCTTTTTAAATGCGTATCTATGCCCGCATAAATGTCTTGTCCGGTAAAATCTAATTCATGTTTTTGCATAAGTCTCAATTTTTGTTTTTCTCATCAGCTAAGGTAATTTAGCTGCTAGAAACTTATACCTTACAAACATAAGGGCTAATTATATATAATTGATTATCAATGCCATGTAATTTCAACTCGACTTTAACTGCAACCCCCAAATAGCTATTGAGACATTAACCTTTTTTCAAAATACGATTCCAAAACTTATAGATTTTCGGTAATACTTCAGCTTTTACTTCAATTATTGCTTGAATTTTTAACAATAGAGAAATACCGAAATAAGTTGAAAATGAAATAAGGAAAGTAATAATAAGTCTGAATAAATCACCCTGTCCGGAAAGAATAAAAAAATGGTCAATAATTAAAGCAATTAGACCTGAAAATAATCCAGTCAAGATAATGGGACCAATGTCTTTTATCTGGTCTAGTAAGGAATAATTTATTAATCCACCACTATAATAAGCATTTACGATAGTAACTATCAGGTTAACAATTACAATACTCCAAAGAAGGCCGTAAATTCCTAGCCATATTGCCGTAATCGCTCCACAAATAGCAAGTATGCTTTGTAGTAGAGAAAGTTTTAAAACCATACTGCTCCTATCTTTTATATAACAGATATTAAGGTTATACCTGTGAAGAGGATATAGAATACCAGCGATAAGGAGTATCCGGAAATAGGGTACTGCCGGGAGCCACTTATCTGTAAGCAGAAAGCGAAATAATGGGGTTGCTAAAACACCTGTAATTATCAAAACAGGTGCAACCCAGAAAATCACCTGCATCATTAACTTTCTGTATATCGATTTCAAACGCCTATCATCCTCCTTCACCTGGGATAGTAAAGGGAAAGATACCCTCTCAAATAACATTGCTATGTTGACAGATGGCAAGTCATTAAAAGTCTTTGCACGATTAAAGTATCCTAATTGAACAGCAGAAAAATACTTGCCGATAATAATACTATATATATTATCAGAGATAGTAGATATAATTTTTGAAAGACCTAACTTATAACCGAAATTAATATGATATTTAAACTTCTCCCAGTCGAATATCCTTGCTGGAGTCCATTTTGAATAAATCCACAATAGAATTGTTTCTATTGTTCTCTTTGACAATTCATGGAAGACCAGGCTCCACACGCCATAACCATTATATGCCATCCAGATTGCAATACAACCACTGAGTATTAATGAAGGCATCTGTAAAAGAAACTGAGTTTTAAACTGAAGATTCTTATTTAACCGAGTGGACTGTACAGTTGAAAAAGCTCCTACAATAAAAGTCAGACATAAGACTCTCGTGATATTCTTCAATATATCCTCGTTGAAAAATCTTGCAATAGTAGGAGCAGAAATATATAATAGAATGTATATAAAAATTGATACTGCCAGATTTATATAAAAGACAGTTGAATAATCAGCATCATCCGGATCTTTAGTACGTATTAAACTTGTTGCTAATCCCCCTTCAACTAAGATTCTTCCTATAACTATAAATATTGAAATCATCCCAATAACTCCAAACTCCCTAGGCATTAATATTCTTGCAAGTATGATGGATACGATAAAGCGCAGAATTTGATACCCGAATTGAATTAAAAAGGACCACTTAAAACCTTTGATTGCTTCAGACCTGAGATCCATTTATATATATTATTTGGTTATCTGTTCAAATTGAAGACAGCAGAATAATCATTACTTCAGCAGAAGCTAAAAACGTTTATACGGGAATTATCTATCGAGAAGAAAATATGAAGCCGTTTGATCTTTCATACCTTAAGCCCGGGCTTTATAATGTAATACTTGCAGGATCAGAGATTATCGTAACGAAGCAGTTAACAAAATATTAGGTTATCATCGTTGAGCGGTAAGCGTCTAAATCATTTTCAGAATCTGAAGTTATCACTACGTGCAGTCAGCAAAAACCGGAATCCGGATTGATAAAAGGTAGAGGATGATGCCTGGAACACTATTTTGGACCCTAGCTCCTCTCCTTCCTGAACATATGAATAACTACCATTAAATAAGCTAATACTTATTTAATATTTTTTTCCTGCCTTGCTTATAAGTGTCTCAGCTACAATCCAATCTAACTCTGTATCAATATCATGAGAACTTACTTCATCCATAATATATTTACGTATTCTGGTGAATTTTTGTAAAGGCTTATCTTTTAATGCATCAACTCTAATAATATATATCCCTCCATTAAATTCCCAAACTTTTGGACATTCTTGTCGTGTAACAAAATTTCCTTTTTTTGATTTATCAAGCCATCCATTCCTGTTTTCTTCATACAATGAATAATATGCATTTGATAAGGTTTCTTTTACGGATACAACCATTTCAGTATTTGAATCAAAAAGTGACATGGCCTCACGTATATGATTGGCAGTGCGAAAAGGAGTGGTAGCCTGGAGCAATATTAGAATTTCAGGGAAGAATCCTATGGATTCAATCCACCTTATTGCATGTAAGAGTACTTCATACATCCCGGCTGAATCAGAAGCAAGTTCGGGAGGACGTAAGAAAGGGACTTCCAAACCGGTTATTTCCACACATGTTTTAATCTCCTCATCATCGGTAGAAATCAGTATTTGATCATCGTCAAAAACCTGGCGGGCAGCTTCAATAGTATAGTATATTAATGGCTTCCCGGCTAAAGGTTTAATATTTTTCCCTGGTACACCTTTTGAACCACCTCTGGCTGGTATTACCACCAGGACATTTTCATTCATCATGAGTCTATCTGCATTACTATTTCCTGAACCTTTTGGTAATCCTCATGTTTACCAATGTCAACCCAGTATCCAACGATTGGGTATCTTATAACTCTTTTCCCTAGTTTTATGATCGATTCTATAAAATCGGTGATATCAAGATATCCAGGCTCATTCTGGGTATTTATTAACTCTCTTCTTATCAGATATATACCTGCATTTAAATGATATGTATATGTAGGTTTTTCACTCAGTCCCTCAACCAATTCATTTTTCAGGTTAAGTATTGCATAAGGTACATCAACTGTGTAGGGAACCGTTGCAATTGACATAGCAGCTTTCTGCCTGATAAAATTCTGGTAGAAGTCCTCAAGATCAATATTGGTAAAGAGATCCGAATTCATTACCAGAACAACATCAGAGTTAAAATCGGAAATTTCACGAACCGATCCAAAGGTACCCAATGGAATAGTTTCTTTAATATAATGAATGTTAATATCCCTGTCATTACCATTGCCAAGATGTTTTTCTATCAATTCACCCAGGTACCTGATGGTCAGATAATAATTGCGAATTCCAAATTTCCTCAGGTGATCAATATTGTAGTCAATAATGGCCTTGTTCCCTACCTTCAGTAGTGGTTTTGGGATGGTATCGGTAAGCGGTCTCAGACGTTCACCCCGACCACCAGCCATCAGTACAGCATCCACAGGAAGTACAGTTTTTACTGATTTGAAATCTATAACCCTTGTTATCTTTCCATCTTTGTTCAGCACAGGTAACAGCCTCACTCCCTTTCTTTTTATCTTCTTAATAAGCACCGGATCCATCCCATTATCATTAATGTAATGAAAAGGGGTATTCATGTAATCCTGCACAGGATAGGATAAGTCTAATCCCCTCAATAATCCTCGCCGGATATCTCCATCTGTTAATGAGCCCACCATTGTCCCCTCATTGTCTAAAACAAACAGGGTTAATGTCTCAAAATCAGCGATTTCATTTAATAAACGGAGTGCTTCTTTTATACTATCACCAATATTAACTAAGTGTTTCTTCAAATCAGTCATTGGATTCAAAAATACTTTTTATGATTGTAACGATTCGGTCAGCAGTATTCCCGTCACCGTAGATATTACAATTTTCTGGAACACTTGTATTTTCAATTTGTTGTATCGAATTAAGTATCGCTTCACTTTCTATAGGTGTGGATAATATATTTGGGGTAATAATCCTTCCTTTCTGACGATCTCCAAGATTGATAACCCATTTGGGGAAAAATGCAGCTTCTGAAAAACCACTCGATGTGTTTCCAAGCATGAAACAACAATGTTTCATGGCAGAGAGGTAACCTAATGCCCCCAGGGTTTCTACCGTAAATACACTCTGCCTGTTTGCTGCATAGCTTTCAAGTTCTTCTCTAATCATTAAGCCCATGGTATCAGCATTTGGCATTGTTATCAGGAGTTGGTAAGCTGATAATTTTTCAAGGGCATTTAATATTTCTTTTATATAGCCCTTGTTCTTTTTATAATTTACCGTTTCGGGATGGAAGGTAAACAAGATGGTCGGGGTTGACATATTAATACCAAACCGGCCATTAAATTCATGGACATCCAGTAGTTTTAGTTTCTTCTGGTTGTCAATACTCAGGGAGCCAACATTGTATGTATGTCTATCCACCCCTTTGATCTCCCTGATCCGGTCCCGATAGACATCGGTCGAAGCAAAATGAATACTGGAGAAACTTGTTATCGAGTGCCTGAATCGATTATCAATGGCACCTAGAGTTGTTTCCCCGCCAGCAATATGTGCTACAGGAATAATAAAGGGAACTGAAGCCGCGACGGCAGCAAACATTTCGTAACGATCACCCAAGGCAAAGATCAGATCATAGGTGTTTTCTTCGAAGCAAGAGGAAAATGCTTTTATTGTCCCTGACATCGCATTCGAAATATCGGATGGAGAATCTCCCTCACTCATGGTACCTGGTATTTCAACGACTTTAAAACCATCCTGGTAGATAGAATCAACCGTACGTCCAAATTTTTCCATCAAATGCGTACCAAAGGCCAGGACCTCCAATTCAAAAAAAGGATCATCGCTCATCTTCTTAAGAAGAGGGGCGTAGATACCATAATCCGCTCTGGAACTGGTTAATACACCAACCTTTAGTCTTTTAGATTTTCCCATAATAAAATAGTATCAGCATCAAGAGTGGTTACAAGTTTTTTTCCAAGTACTTTCTCTATATCCATTGGAGAAATGCCATTACCGGGGCGTTTCATTACAAAGTGTTTCCTGGTAAGTATAGTACCTATATTCAGTTTCTCATTGAGGTGAATACTTTTTCGTGCAATCGGTATATTAGGTCTTTCTGAGCTGCTGGGCTCCTTGATCCCGCTGCCCGACAACGCCAATTCAACGTTACGGATAGACCTGATCATTTGTTTCAGTTCATCCGGTTCAAGCGATGCCTTATGATCAGGTCCCGGTAAACTCCTGTCCAGTGTAAAGTGCTTTTCTATGACCGCAGCTCCCATTGCTACAGCAGCAATAGGAATTTCTATCCCCAATGTATGATCAGAATATCCTACCTTTACCTCAAGCTCATCACGAATTGATAACATTGCTCTGAGGTTCACATCTTGCATAGGTGTGGGATACTCGGTATTACAATGCAAAATGGTAATATCCTTTCTGGCTAATCCATTATCCAGTAGCACCTTAAAGGCCGCTCTAACCTCTTGCATATCAGCCATACCTGTACTCATAACGACGGGTTTCCCTTTTCTGGCAAGATATTCCAGGTAAGGCTTATTGGTAATCTCCCCGGACGGTATCTTAAAGAAAGGCTGGCCGAGTTCATCAAGGAAATCAATACTGGGAAGGTCAAAACCAGTAGAAAGAAATTCTATTTTTTTTGACTGACAGTATGTTTTTAGTCCTCTGAACGAATTATAACTTAATTCAAGCTTTTTTACCATCTCAAATTGAGTCTCATCACTATGGCCAGTATTCTCCAACTGATACCTGGCTTTCTGGGCTTTTCTGGAGATATTTAACTCCGTTTTAAAGGTCTGGAATTTAATATAATCTGCACCTGCATCAACGGCTGCATCTATCAGCTTCTCAGCGAGGTTAACGTCTCCATTATGATTCACACCTGCTTCCGCGATAATTATTACTTTGTTCGTACCAAAACCTGTATTTTTCATTGTAAATTTCTTGACTAATTATCTTTCGATAATTCCGGAATTACAGAACTTGGGAGATTGACAAGTGTATCTGCAATTCTCTTTGCTTGAACGATTTCAAAAACCTGGCAATCACGGAACATTGGTAATTCATTCATCAGCCTCCATGCAGGCCGGGTCATGATACCCTGGTTGTTGGTGAAATCAATGAAGCTGTTGCGCTCCTCCTTTGTATTCAATAAAACACAGCATAACCAGTAGTTGGAATAAGAATCGTCAGGTTCAGCAACAAATTCAATATCCAGTGAGGTGAAGTAACTTTTATACTTTTCAGCGAGTGCTCTTTTTAATTCGATAAAGTAATCCAGTTTTTCCAGTTGTGCCAATCCAAGTGCAGCATTTAAATTCGGCATTCTGTAATTATATCCTATTTCATCATGAATGTATTCCCAGGGATGAGGGACTTTTGCCTGTTGTGTCAGATGTTTGGCTTTTTTTGCAAGTTCTTCATCATTGAAAAGTAACATTCCACCTCCGCCTGAAGTAAGTATCTTATTGCCGTTAAAACTTACAATTCCTACTCGGGCAAAAGTCCCTGTGTGTATCCCTTTGTACCTGCTGCCAAGACTTTCTGCCGCATCCTCAATAACCTCAATCTTATATTCTGAACAGATCTTCACAATCTCATCGATCCTGCAAGGATGACCAAATATATGTACCGGGACACAGGCTTTTATTCTTTTGCCAGTTACTCTGTTAAAACAACCATTTGGTCTCAGTACAGCATTTTCTTTCAGGAATCGACTCAGGGAAGTCGGACTTAATCCCAGTGTTTCCCTTTCAATATCCACAAAAATCGGTTTTGCACCGCAGTAACTGATAGCATTCACCGTAGCGATAAAAGTCAGGGGTGTTGTAATGACTTCATCATCTCCATCAACTCCTGAAAGCATTAGAGCTATGTGCAGAGCATTGGTTCCGTTAACGCATGCAACCGCATTATTAACCCCGGTATATCTAGCTATTTCCAATTCAAATTGATTGACAAACTTTCCAACGCTCGAAACAAATGTAGAATCAATACACTCTTCAATGTATTGTTTTTCATTTCCCAGGAATACAGGTGCGTGTAAAGGGATAAAATCTTTTTCCTGCTGAAAAATACTACGTATAAATCCTGTTATTTCTGCAAATTGATCCATTAGCCAAATAACTATTAGCTGGTGTAAGTAATTTCATAATTTCCATACCTGTTCTTATCATCCAGGGAATCAGCATAAATGCCACTCTTTAGACCATCGATCAATTCCATAATACCATCCCTGACTGTATATTCAGGCATAAAACCTAAAATCTTCTTTACTTTTTCAAATGAAACCCGGTAGTCTCTTGGATCACTGCCTTTATCCTTATATTTTACAATTCCGTCCGGAATATATTCCAGGATGGTTTCAACGATCATTTTCTTGGTATAAGTGTTTACATCTCCTCCTGCATTAAATACTTCGTAATTAACAATAGCATTATCTGAATTCAATACCAATTCTATTAATCTGGCAAAGTCTCTTACATGGCAGTATGGTCTCCAGGTATTTTCATCAAAAACAACAAGTTCCCCCCTAAAATATATGTCTCTGACAAACTCATTAACAGTCAGATCGAACCTCATCCTGGGTGAAGGACCAAAAGCTGTAGCAAATCTCAGAATCACACCTGTATAGTTTGCATTCCCTTTTTTATCCAGCAAATATTGTTCATTGCTGACCTTTGCCTTTGCATAAAGTGATAATGGATTTAATCCAAAATTCTCATCTGCCAGTTCATTTTCCTTGATTGATCCATAATTTGAGCAGGTGGAAATAAATATCATTTTATTTATCTCTTTATCACTATAATAATCCATGCAGTGCCTTATGCCTTTTTCATTTATTAATCCGGATTCAATCGGGTAGTTTTTAGTGATGGGATCTCCAACAAGGCCAGCAAGTAGAACCACATCTTCAACACACTTCGATGCTTCTTCCAGTATTGCCGGATCATTCATATCCCCTGATACGAGCTTGAAATTTTTTTCTCCGAGGAATGGAAGAACGGCAAATTGGTTGTTGTAGGTAAAATTATCTAATACCGTGACTTTATAGCCCTGAGTAAGAAAATGAGAGGTCAAAACAGTCCCAATGTAACCAGCTCCTCCAATTAATAGTACATTTTTCATTTTGAAAAGTGTTAATAGCTCACATTGATTGTATTTATGATTTTGATGCGAGGGATCTGGGATTGGAATTTAAATGGAGTCGAAGGATGATGTATCAGTTTGATACTCATAATTTATAGTATTCCTCCTGAGAGGGTCCTTCAAAGGTATTTTTCACCAATTTCCCTGTCTCTTATTTTTTTTGCAGGTACACCAAAAGCGACAAGTTTGTCCCCAAAATCTTTCACTACTAATGATCCTGCTCCAACAATGGTATGATCTCCTATAGTCCTACCATGAATTACTTTAGCTCCAAGTCCAATGTTTGAACAGAATCCTATCCTCACATTGCCTCCTGTAGTCACTCCTGGCATGATATTTGAAAAATCCCCAACTATTCCGTCGTGGTCCAGGGAAGTATTTGTCCCAATATAGCAATGGTTACCAACCACTGTATCGTTATTCAAAATAACACCGGCCATTAGCGCACAACCTTTACCAATCCTGGCATTATTTCCCAATGTTAGCGTAGGGTGAATGGCAGATACAAATGTAAAATCAGGAATATATCCCAGAATTCTTTCAACAACTTGGCTTCTCCTGTAGTTATCTCCAATTGTTACAATTCCCTTCATTATCCCAGTATTCTTATATATTTCAGGCAGGTCATCATCATTGCCTAAAATCTTATAACCACAAAAGATGGCCTCTTTCCTGATATTATAATCAAGGATTCCAAATATTTCATACTCGTTTTGTTTCTCCAGAACATCTATTGTATAACTGGTATAATCTGAGGCTCCAAAAACCAATATCTTATCTTTCGTCATTATAAATAGAATGTTCAGTTTTATCATTTAAAAGATTGTAAACTAAGACTTCAGTTACACCTGAGGGTGAATTCGCAGCAATACCAATTGATTCTACTTCATCAAGTTCAACACTTGCTGAATCAAAAGTAAATGTCCAAATATTATCATTTTGAAAATCAAAATTTTCCCAAAAATAAGCACCATTCTTTAGTTTTAGTGCAAGAAAAGGCTGAGGCCCAAATATTTGATTTTTGGTTTTAACCCTAATAGCATCAAATTTATTACCTCTAAGCAGTTTGAATTCAAAATCAGGTTTGCCAGTTTTCTTAATTTCACATACCATTCTGAAGCCCTCTAAAGCATTGACAAACTTAAATTTGATATCAGGATATTTCTTTGCAGCATCAGTAATCATTGAATTAGTATGTATTATATCATTTGTCATATCTCTAACATCATGATTAGTAAATGATAACAGAGATGATCCTCTTTGTCTGGCCATAGTGAACGCTTCTTCAACATCAACAGGCTCAATTTGTCTAATTCGAGCGTCCATATTTAAACATCTTGCTATGTAACGCTTCAAATTCCCCTTCTTTTGATAGTCATAAAGATCTGGATTGTATGGAACCCATTCAAGAGGTGCTCTACGCCAATCACCAAATCTTCCATTACTTAAATCTTCCTGAGAATCATCTATAGAATGCTTTGATTGGTTTGCATATTCAATCGGAATCCATTGCTCCAGAAACCAATTTGAATCAGGCCTTGTTGTATGAAATCCTGGCCTATATGAAGACGGGAACCAACATCGATCTATAATTTTTCGCGCTAATATTTCTGTAACATTTGAAGAGTTTAAATATGTTGTTCCACTTCTAGTAGCATCATTCTTAGGGGATAGTGGGTGAAAGTGCCACTGAATCATATCTTGAAAAAGATTATGTTCTTCGTTGTACTTTGTATAGAAATCAAAAATTTTGTGATGACCCAATTCTCGTCTTCTTGGATTAACACCATTAAAACCAACATTATCTATACAAAACCAATTATAAATCCAGAATCCACCATAAGAATCAGGATATTTACACCTAAAATCATTTGATGTTATTGTATTCAGCATAGACCGGATCATGTTCCAATCCTTATTCATGTTGATACGTTTAGGTGCAACTACATTGTATACCGCATCTTCTTTTCCGCCCAGATCAACTTTCTTTTCCTGAAGCTTCTTAAGCAATTCCTCTGAAGGTTTAAGATTAAGCGAAAAAATATCATTTACCCTTTCAAAAGTTGCCTCCAAAGACTCATAAAGCGGTCCTTCAGTATCAACACAATGAACAACGAAAACAATTTTTTCCATCTATAAAGTTCTTAATATTTCAGTGGAATCAATTCTGGGAATTTCTAATTCTGATTCAAAACCTAATTTAAGATTATCTCTGAAACCTATTTTTATTGCCAAACCATTCAAAATATTTAATATATCATTGTTATAAGAATTACAGGGATGGCTCATACAAAACACATCATTCTTAGTAATTTCTTCAATTATTTCTTTGTTTAATTTATAGTTTTCATATTGAAATTTAAAGCTTCTATTACCCATGTCTGTTGGGTGAGAATGACTATGTAAACCTATTAAATGACCAGTATTATATAATTCATTTATTAAACTTTTGTCCATCCATAACATTTTATGTAACTCATCATCTTCAATCAAATTTGATTTATGAATCATTGAATCCATTATTTCAAAATATTTCTTTTCTCCAAGGATTTTATCTCTTGTGTATCTAAATATTCTATCCTCTTCAGAATAACAGGAATATTCTTGTAGATAATCTTTAGCATTAGATAACTCCAATTTTTTTATTACGTCATCATGATATTTAGAAAATTTTATTTCATTAAAAAATGAATAATAAAAATCTTCGAAGCGGTTAAAACTTGTAGATCTAAAATATCTGTATAGTTCTAACTTTTCAAAAGACCCATTGTAGGGACTTGTATAAATAAACCAAAATGCTTTTAAATTAAATTCTTTCAAAACAGGGAGAGCTACATCAAATTGACAACGAAGATTATCATCAAAGGTTATACAAACATCAGAATCATTAAGTTTTCCTGAAATAAAACGATTATAAAAATCATCTGCGGATAATAAATTATATTTTTTGCCAACAGAATTAATAATTAATTTAAAAGTTTCAGAATTAATAGATCCCTGTCCAACAGGGTGGATATCATTATGAAAATGATGAAACATTAATCCATGAGGTATCTTATAGTCGTACATTTATTTATTGAATAGCAGGCAGTTGTTATTGCCCATTTAGATATTTGTTGTTGAGATTTACACTAAACAACGTATTGATCAGTCTTATACTGGTTAAGGTTTTCAGAAATCCATTCAATGGTTTCCTTTAGTCCTTCTTGTAGATCGAATTGGGGTGTATAGGATAATTCCCTATGTGTTGACAGTATATCTTCTTCAAGGCTTGCTGTGGGACCTCCGGAATTTCTGATACGGTTTTCATCTGAGACGATCCTGAGACCGTCCTTATCGATCAGATTAAATATCATTTCGGCCAGCTCTTTAATGGATGTACTGATCCCTGTTCCCCAGGTAAGCACTTTTCCTTGAGTCTCTTCTTTTTCTGCAAGCAACATAAATGCATTTATGGTATCTGAAACATAATTAAAATCCATACGAGGTTCCAAGGCACCAAGGTGCACATCATTCTTTACCAGGGCTTGGGAAATTATTGTCGGAACAACGGCTCTGGATGACTGCCGTGGACCGTAATTATTTAACAGGCGTAGGACACTAACGGACAGACCAAGGCATTGATGAAAACCAATGCCAATTTTTTCCATTGCTGCTTTGCTCATAATATAGGGTGATAATATAGGACGTTTTTCACTGGCTCCAGCCGAGGAGGCTAATATGACATGTCCTACACTCGATGATCTTGCAGCCTGTAATAGATTAAATGTCCCGGTTGTATTTACCATGAAAACGTGACTAGGATTGGTGAAAGAATAGGGTATCCCGGGCAGGGCTGCCATATGGTATACAATATCAACTTTCTGTGTGGCTTTAATTAATGATGACTCATCAAGGATGTCACCAGAAATAATTTCGATGTTCGACAGGATATCATTATTCAGACCCTCTAAAAGCCCGTATGAGTTGGCCGAGTTATAGCGGATGAAAGCGCTGACCCTGCTCCCTGAAAGAACAAGCTTTTCACAAAGGTGACTTCCGATGAAACCCGCAGCTCCAGTAACCAATATTCGTTTCCCACTCCAGAACCCGGACCTTTTATTTTCTTCTTTCCTGCTCATTGATTAGGCTTTAAATGATGGCTAAATAGTATATACTCCGATCTTGTATAAATTGAGGTTTTTTGCAAACCAATTTATGGTCATTTCCAGACCTTTTTCATAACTGTACTCAGGTTTCCAACCAGTTCTTTCATGTAGCTTGGTATAATCGGCCCTTAAAGCCTCTACCTCACTTTTGCCTGGCCTGATCCGTGTCTCATCGGTAATAATTTGCAAATCCTTTTTATTAAGGATCTTCGAAACAATCTCTATGATTTCCCTGACGGAAATATAGCAGTTGTTCCCTATATTAAATACCTCTCCGAATTCCTTCAGCAAAGCAACTTTTCTAAGTGCTTCGACCGTATCCAGGACATAAGTAAAATCACGTTTTGGGTGAAGTGAGCCAATCTTTACTTCATCTCCGTTTAAAATCTGAGTAATGATCGTAGGAGTTATAGCACGAGTGGATTGCCTGGGTCCGTAGTTATTAAACAGGCGTACAATGGTTACCGGCATTTCATAGGTATGAATAAAACTCCATGCCAGATTTTCCATGGCTGCTTTACAGGCAGCATAGGGTGATTTGGGTATCTGGGGATGCTTCTCATCTATTGGCAGATACTGACAGTCACCATATGTCTCAGCTGATGAGACGAGAATTATCTTTCCAGGTTTCATGTCCCTGGATGCATTCAAAAGATTGAGTGCCCCCAGTGTATTGTTGTCAAATATATCATGAGGGTATAAAAACGAATATGGTATACTCGGTACCGCCGCTAAATGATAAACGATGTCCTGATCTTTCATGTGTTCCCTGAACGTATTTTCATCCCTTATGTCTCCCATTACGACTTTGATCTTATCCTTTATCTCTGATGGTACATCCTCAAGAAAGCCATGTGAACCTTTTGAATTATAGCGAATCAATGCCGTCACTTCGGCTCCGTCCATTACGAGTCTTTCACAAAGGTGGCTTCCGATGAATCCACCTGCACCTGTTACAAATATCTTTTTATTTTTCATTTTCGTTTCTATTCTTTTGTTTTCTGATGTTTATGATTTTTATCAGAATTTCCTGGCAATGCGTTCATGAAGTTATCCACATCATCAGTATTATTATAAAAATGAGGTGAAATCCGAATGGCTCCATCTCTCAATGCACATACCACATTGGCATTAAACAGGTTTTCATAGATCCTTTCGGTTGAAATGTTGTTATGATAGAAGGATATAATACCCGATCTTTCATGCATACCCAGGGGACTTTTAATAACGAAATCCTTGCTCAGCAGTTTATCGGATAATAAATCTACAATCTCAAAAAGTCTCTTTTCAATTTTTGAAATACCTATTGATAGCAGTAATTCCAGGGAAGCTTTCAGGCCAATAATTCCAGTAATATTCAGTGTACCCTCCTCAAAACGAGATGCATCTGGTTTGAGTCTGATGGTACGATCGAGGTATTCATTTTCATTCAACATGCTTTTATACCCAAGATTCGAAACTCTAAGATGATCCAGCATAGATTTGGAAATGTAAGCAAATCCTATCCCCTGGGGCCCAAGAAGCCATTTATGTGCATCGGCAGACAACAGGTCAATGTTGCTTTTTTTTACATTTACTTCCAGGGCACCGAGTGCCTGAATGGCATCAACTATAAAGAATACTCCTCTGTCTTTACATAGCTGACCGATCTCGTCCAGGTCACATCTGAAACCATTGGTGAAGGAAACTGCACTAACACTTATAGCTCTGGTGCGTTCATCCATGTGATGCTCTATTTCACGTACCGTAAACCTTTCGTCTTTAAGAGGGATGAAGCGTGTTTCTATGCCCTCTTCAGCCAGATTTAACCATGGGAATACGTTTGCAGGAAATTCATTTTCCGGTAATAAGACATTATCACCTTTTTCCCAGTGAATACCATTGGCTGCAATCTGTATCCCCTGGGTCGTGTTTTTTACAAATGCTATTTCTGATGGAGAAGCATTTATCATGTTGGCTGCCAGAAGACGTGTCTGTTCTACATCCTGGAGGAATTCCCTGTTGCTTACAATCCCGTTTGCACAGTATCTGGATAAGCACTCATTTGTCTTTTCTTTAACCGATATTGAAATCGGTGCAATGGCCGCATGATTGAAATATATATAGTTTTCCGTTACCGGAAATTGCTTCCGTAATAGGTTCCAACCAGGTTGGTTCAGTCTTTCACTTTTCATACTGAACTACTGCTCCATTGAATTTACCGTTAACAGAGGTGAAAATAAGCAGAAAACAGCCATTGCGATCAATCCCTGAACGATTGCACTCTACCCTTACGTGGGTGGATCACTATGGTTGTCAACCATCGATTTGAAAAATATTCATCACCCGGTTCTTCAAGTAAAGAGATACCCTGAAGATCTTGAAAGTGTTTCTTGTAAAAATCAAATATTTCTCTCCTTCTTTTGATCCATTCATCAATGACCTCCATTATTGGACGTCCTTTTTCATTATCACCCCAAAAGATACCCTGAACTATTCTTGAATGTCCGCGATAAAAGATTGCAGCTGCAAGCTTTTCTCTTAGATTATTGGCTACAATAAAAAAATCCACCGGCCAGAGCCTGGAAATATCCATTAAATCGTTGAATGAGATAGAAATCGGACGTTTAAACCATGCCCTGTTTTCCTTAATTACTTCATACGCTATTTCCATATCAGCCTGTTCTTTAGCTTCAATAATTATGAGACCACTACGCTCTGCCTGCATATAACCTTGTCTGCATGTGCGATCAGAAAACTGTCCTGTAAACTTCTCAAGATCGCACAGATTCGTAATATCAGGTGTTAACATTTCATAATCACTACGTATAAGAGCATTGATTATCTTTGCATGAATTGACTGACAATATATTTCTGGTGGTAATCCTAATTCAATCCTTAAATTAGAATAGGCCCTTAGGACTACATTTCAGGATTTCTTCTTTGTTTTGTTTGACTTTTGCTTATACTCATACTTATATTTATAAGCATAACGATAATTGTTGCCTTTTGACCTAACATCATTGACAAGGAGGCTTAGACCACGTATCCCATTCCCTTGCAATTCAGAAAGCGTTGCACTCAGAATATTCTTTTTTGTATGGCCATGCCTGACTATTATCAAAACTGCATCTGAAATGGCTGCAACCGGATAAATATCAGAAACAACACCTATTGGGGAACTATCAACTACAATAAACTCGTATCTGTTTCTTAGGTTTGTAATTAACTCAGTGGTTTTATCCGAACTTGAGAGCTCTCCAGGATTTGGTGGAATTGGACCTGAAGGAATTATATGAAGATTTTCGAAATCAGTTTTATGGATTACATCATCCAGACCATTTTTCCCTATCAGAAAATTTGTCAATCCAATTTCGTCTCCAAGTTCAAAACTCTTTGAAAGGGTGGGGCGTCGAAGATCTAATCCAATCAGTAGAGTTTTCTTTCCCATAAGGCTATATGCAGAAGCAAGGTTAATGGCTGCAAATGTTTTTCCTTCACCTGGCATGGATGATGATATGATTATCAAAGGGCATCTCGCCTCCTTCGTGAAAAACTCCATCCGTGTTCGAAGACTTCGGAAGGCTTCAGAAATTCTGGAACCGGGTTCATTGAGAACAACTGTGTTATAGCTTAACCTGCTATGAGGAAGGTGACCAACAACAGGGAGCTGGCTAATCAAATTCAGATCCTCTTCACATGATATCTTATTGCGTATTGCATCACCAAGAATTATTAGAAGCGTCGGTATCGCCATGGCCAGGGCGAAAGCGGTAGCAAACGCATTCCTTCTATTTGGTGAAACAGGGACTGAACTTGATCTGGCCGGATCCACCAATTCATTATCTGGTGTATTGGAAGCCTTTTGTATTTGCGCCTCAGCTCTTCTTTGTAATAGGAATGTATACAGAACATTATTCAAATTAAACTTTCTTTCGAATCCGAGTAACTGGCGTTCCTTGACGGGTAATCTGGAGGCCTGTCTGTTTAACCTGTTGATTTGCTGAGCATTTTCATCCATAGCCATTTGATTGGCAAGCTTAATACCCATTAATGTTTCTTTAATACTTTGTTTCGTATTTTTTATCCTCATTACAAGCAGTCCATGTAAAGGATTGCGTTCTCCTGCACCACTGGTAAAATATTCAGCCTGTAATCCAGCCAATTCTTGCATAAGGTTGGCTAGTAACGGATCACTAATTCCCATTGAAGCAGGTGCTACGGGTGCTTTCTCATTCTCTTCGCTTGAAAGATATTCGTCAAGATATTCATAATAATTCCTTTCAAGGGTCAGTCTTGCTTTTTCATTTTCCAGAACGACAGCCTGATCAATGATTTGTTGTGCCTGGGCGGAAATATTCATAATCCTGTTTCTTGACC
>SDBV01005734.1_pt1 | contig 17434 bp, 30 predicted proteins | sample 2277081 | NCBI WGS metagenome assembly SDBV01 (sample SAMN10402039, study PRJNA504765) | marine sediment metagenome | isolation source: marine sediment core GS10_PC15, 223 cmbsf | place: Arctic Ocean: Southern Knipovich Ridge | collected 2010 | reverse complement strand
GGCAGCTTTCATCGCATTGTCAGCCTTTGTCTCAGCTATATCACGCGTATATGGGCCACCACAAGGGCTTGAACCATCTTCATGAGCTCGAATAACAATCGCTGCGGCAGTTTGTTGATCGTGGTTAAAATGTTTTGATATTAAATCAACGAGAGCTGCTCCATCAGTGTAATCATCATTATGCAACACACACCTAAACATTTTCGGCCGTTTTGTTTTAATCTCTGTCTTTGGTTCCGCAACAACTACTTCTGGTCGATCTATTAATTCATCTGTTTTCATGCTACTGGGTCCGTTAACACTAATTGAATACCGTATGGTGATCGTTTGTACATGATATTGTTTATGCCCATATCAAATGTAGTACCACTTTTTACTACTGTATGTCTGAGCCAATATAACGCATCGTATAATTGTTTATCTCTAAGTTTTCCACGAAAATCTTCTGGAAAATCAGCAATTTTTCGAATAAGTGATGACAAAAGTGTGTCATATCTTGGCCATGTCTTCAATGTACTTACATTAAGATTAACAATTTGCTTTATTATATCGTTCCATTGTGGACCAAACCACCGCTCAAGTATCGATACTACCTCTTTGTATGTCAACTCATCCATGTGTCTTAATACTTCTTTCTTTACTGAAAGGACTTTTTGATTTATTTCAGAGCCTGGCCCTTGTTTCTCATTAGACGATTTATATCTTGTTATTTCTCGAATCTTTGGAAAGTAAGGATTATCAAAGTCTGGATTATCTTTTAACAGTTCAATGTACTTGTGATAACCATCGGCAAAACCAGACGGTTTAGTAATCTTTCGGACATCTTCTGGCCGATCTTTGTGAGAGTATGTTGATGCGAACGCACCTGTGCCATGATGTCTCACTTTTGGATTTCGAAGAACGGATGGCTTACCTGTTTGCATTGAATTCCATTGTCGAGGAAGACGAGAAACAATTCGTTGCCGAATTTTTGGAAATTCAACCTCTACTATTCGTTTATTTTCTTCGTCAAAAAATCTATCAAGTCCGATTTCGAATTGGTTATGTGGAATGATAGCGTACGGTTCAACGTCGGTACGATATCCATCCGGATCCATTTCATAGGGTTCACCATCGTCAAATTCCATTCTAACGACTGCCCAACCTTTATTTGTTCGAACTATCGTTAAAAGGTCACCAGCGTTTGCAAAAAAATTATCTTGATAAGTATGTTCTGGATCTTCTATACCTCTCCATGACCCCTGACCTAAACGACTGTCACCTAAAAACGTATCATGTAGACTGTCTACATCGTATAGTTCACCATCAATCAACCACAAGCCACCAGACTTTTCACGGACACGAATAAGTTTTTTCTTCATGTCGTATCTGACTTCTTTTAGTGTTTTAATTTTCATTTACAATGTGCCTAGCGTTTGTGACAATGAAACTCTTCATATGTACTAAAGCGTTATCAAAATCTGGACCTTCTAACTTTCTAGTAGCTGCTATGTAAGCTGGTGACTCCTCCATGTTAAAATCATTTGTCCAACCTTCGTACCACGCTTGAGCCATGTCAATAGGATCTCTATTTTTTTCAGAATACTCCCATGGTTGCTCATCCATATAATCGATTGACATTTCATAAAATAAAATAAAACTCATCTCCATTACCTCATATACCTCATCAAGAATCTTTTTATTTATTTTTACAAATTGTTTTAGGTCACCTTTCCAAAAACCTTGATCTTTTATATCGGATGTCCATGAAGGAGGTCCTCCTGCATATTTAGCTTCGAAAAGTTCCTTAACGTTCATCACGAAGACCTCCGAGAAGATCAAACATTGTATTTCCGACCATCATGCTATAATCTATTTGTTCTTTATTGTGTTGTTTTTTGAGGAATTCTGTATATATTGGATATTGCTCATATGAAACATGTGACGACCACATTTCAGCCGCGACTTCTCGACTATCATCGTCTCCTGGATTAGGATCATCAAACCGATCAAGGTAAGTATCACGATCATCTTTAATTGCTTGGTAAATCTGAGATAAAATTCCATTATGATCTTTAAGCCATAGTTTGTAATCATCCCAAAACTCCCACTCGCCTTCATTCGTTGCACGGTCTTTATTTGTTTCTGCAATTTTTAGTGCATCTGTTAACCACGGTTCTCGACGATTTGTTGCATCATATCTTGCCTCTATTAAGTATTTAATTTTCATACTTTACTGTGACACTTACAATTCTAGCTCGGTTAAGAATTTCTAGGCCTTCGTGAGCCACTTGAAGTGCACGCACTTCTCCTGGCTGATGTCCAATTTGAGTCATTATATGAGTAGGAGTTAACGCTTGTACTTCAGCTTCTAATTTTCGTATCTTTATTTCGAACACTTGCTTCTTTTTAGCAATAAACTCGTGCACATCGTTAGCCGAATCATAATAAACACTTTTTCGAGGAAGTTTATCGAGTTTAACATCACCATATTGAAAATATATATAAGGGGCACTTCGATCAGCAGCGGGATCAATTAATGTAAACTTTTGTGAGAACACTTTTCCCCTTGTGTCGTATGTGGCTTCTCGCAAGCGACTTCTTATGTGCTCTGCTGATGGTCCAATTGATGATCGCCGAGGCTTCTTGGTTTTAATCATTATCCGTGAATCACGAAATATATTCACACCACAATTTGGACACTTGACATCATCTTTGAAGAAACCACCACGACCTTCTTCGTTAAAGTTGAATTTCGTTTTACAATCCCAACAAACTGTATCAGGTTGAGACTGATATCTTACTTCTAGGATGTATTGGAGTTTCATACGCTTATTTAGCGTATTTGTGCAATCATCATGTGGTTACTGATGTTCCACAACAATTGACTAATGTGTGGGACGATTCGAATTTTATTTGAGCCATAATAGCCGGTTGATTGGTTTTCGATTAACTTTTGAACATTATCTATTTCATTTGCATCATACTGGAACATCCTGATTACTCGAAAATTTTTGTGTGATAGCTCCCAATTTTCTTTCATGGCAGACACTCCACCTCGTTCAATGCCAAATGTGAAAACCGTCGATTCACCAGCGTATTCACTCTCTTGAATGCAATAGAATACCGAAGAGTCACGCTCAACCTGTTGTTGTGCTTCCACTTTTTGTCTTGGCTTATTACCAAGCCAGTGCATCCAACTTAGCCAATCGCCATATACAATATCTGGACGCGTTGGAATATTCTCTGGAATTGTGTTTTCATCACTGCGAACATATTCCAACCACTCCACTTCGGTTTTTAAGCCTAATTTATGGACCCAATTGAGTGCTTCTGCCAAGGGGCGATACGTTTTCTTTGTGTTGTCAAACTTGTTATCGGTGCCAAGAAAGTCGTTCCAACCGTCCCAATCATTTTCGTAGGCACGGTTAGGATATCGTGGAATTTTCTTAGGTTTGTTCGCTTTATGCCAATCAGTATACTGTTTTCGGGAGCCTATACACTGTGATTGAATAAACTCACGAGCTTCTTCGAATGGAATGCTTCTTTTCTTAGACATACCAGTATTTACAACGAAAAAAGGGTAGCATTTGGGTAGAATGTTGTATATAATGTGTTTATGCGAACTTTCATCTTATTAATTTTAATGTGTTCAAGTGTATCAGCGCAAACAATCGGCGAAACGCTTGAGGAATTTATTTTAGGTACCGAATGTGAACAAGATCTCAGAAGCGCCGAAAGGTTCTCGAATGTATCAATATATGCTGCAAACGCCGAAGAGTGGGATTGGGCCTTTAGAAATGATGAAATGGCATGGAATGCATTAATAATGGCACGATCATCTTGTGAAGATGAGCCAGAAAATCTCAAAACAGCAGAAGAATACTTTGAAGAACACAAAGCTATTTCGGAACGACTTGTTTGTTCATATCATGCTTTCGAAGCAAGAAAATTTATTGGCCTTGCAAAAGAAGCTCTTGAGCAAGCTCTTGAGCAAACTGAGATAACTGAGATGGATGTAAACGAAACTTTATTTAATACTAGGTGGGCAACGTATTATTTGGAAGAAGCTATTGAAAGATGTGCGTTTAGTCCTGAAAAAGTGAAGACACTCACAGGTCTTCTTGATGATTCATATAATATAATAAATACGTTTGAACGCTGGGTAAAGGACTTTAATTGAAGTAGCATGGACATCAAATCAGGAAAAGCTTATCCTGCGGGAGCATTATCAAACTTTGCTCCACATCCTTTTACTTTTCGCGGGCATGAAGTTTCTTCAATGGAAGGCTTTCTGCAAGGACTAAAATTTAAAAGTCCTGAAATGCAATTAGAGATTTTCAAGAAGGTAGGTATTGGTGCAAAGAGGTCGGGTGCAAAGAAAAATTGGCAGAGTACACAGACGCTTTGGTTCCAAGGCATTCCGATTAAACGTGCCTCGCAAGATTACCAGGACATATTGGACGAGGCGTTCAATGCAATGTTTGATGAGAATGCGAAAGCCCGTAAAGCGTTAATGGCAACACAAAATGCTACTCTGAAACATTCCATAGGAAGATCAAACGCAAATGAAACAGTTTTAACCGTTCGTGAATTTTGTGGACGATTGGAAAAAATTAGAGCACGAATTCGTGCGGAAGAATTTCTGGAATTATAATGCTACACTGGATCATACAAAACTCTCCTTACGAGGAGGAAGGTCATTATGTGCTTAAAGGAACACTTGAGCGCATGGGAATTCCTCACACCGAAGTAAAGGTAATTCCATTCAGTCACGAAATCACTCCTGATCTTGAATGGGAGAATCCTGTCGTCGTAATGGGAACGATTCGACTAGCTGAGCTTGCTATCAAGCGTGGCTGGTCTCCTGGTGCGTGGACCAACGAAAAGTTCAGCTACGAGCATTACATGAAACACTACGGTGATCACATGCTAAATAGTGATGCTGTGATTTGTAGCTTCGGAACTGTTACAGAAGAAGTTCCGTGGAATGAGTTCTTTTTCCGCCCACTAGAGGACGGTAAAGAGTTCGCTGGCAGGCTGATTAGCTTCGCAGAGCAACGTATGTGGGCTGAATCGATTGTTGAAATTGAGCAACAAAATTATACAACGATCGACTCGGATACAAAAGTCATTGCTGCTCCAATTAAAAATATCGAACGAGAGTATCGTTACTTTATTGTTGACGGAAAAGTTATTACTGGCTCGCGTTATAAATTAGGCGATCAAGTTAGTTATAACACAAATGTTGACGACTCTTGGGACTTCGTACAACAAATGGTTGACTTGTGGCAGCCAGCGGATGCTTTTGTTCTTGATATCGCTCTATCGAATGGAGTTTACAAAGTTCTCGAGATTAATTGTCTTAATAGTGCTGGGTATTATGCTATCGATGTTAGCAAGTTAGTACAAGCTATAATGGAAAGGTTTGATAACTAACAACAATTCCTAAACTTCAAATTTCGTGGTAAATATTTACCATGGGAACGCTTGTGGAACACAATCCTCCACACAAAAAAATTTACAAACTTGACTATACTAGGCACAGAGTTTATCTTGCCGGTAGCACTAAAGGTGACAATTGGCAAAGACGTTTTGTTAAAGAAATGTCGGACCTAGATGTAGATGTATTTAATCCAAGGAGTAAAGTTGTAGATGGACAGTATGGATGGGAGGTAGATCATTTAAACATTGCAACCGTTATCGCGTTGTATTTCGATCCAAGCGATCCTTCTCCGTCTGGATTATTAACCCTCGGAATGTACGCAAAGACCGATCGACTTATAGTGTGCTGCCCAAAAACTTTTTATAAGAAGGATGACGTTGACATAATTTGCGAAAGGGAGGATATTCACACCGTGGAAACGTTAGATTTACTTATCGTAAATACGATAGTAAGAATATCCGCACAACGCAAATATGAATATAACCTATAAAATTAGCACACGATCAATGATACTTACAAGCATGATCCTTCACATGGTGACGTTTATTACGCTTGCGTTAGGATCAATTTACGAATTAAGGTGGCTTATATTTGTTTCGCTAATTACTTTACTTCTCGGCCTTTTCTTCGGAAAGGAAACACTTGAACGTCTTGATTACGAAGAATTCGAAAAAAATCTTACTGAATTTCAACACGCTCTCGAAGAAGCCTATGGTGAAACCGAAACCGGTCAACGCACAAGTCACCGCGCTGATATCATCCATAATAAAAGCTAACCCCTTCTTTTTTCACTAAATTATCTGCTTGACTTTCCGTTGTTTTAGGGTGACGATATCAACATGAACTCATTACAATTAAGTATTATCGAAGCAGATGCGCATATTCATCGCGCGGCTTTCCCAACTGATTGGTCAGTATTTTCAAGCTCGATAATGTGGTATAAAATTAAACGCAACTTGACTTTTATAGAACGAATTCATTTCCGCAAAAGTTGGGAAGTCTTGGGGACGCAGTAATGGCAGATAGAACTGAACATGTTTATTTGGGGACTGTGGTGTTAGTATTGGGAGCCACGTTGGTGGGACTGGTGTTGATAATTTTAATCCAGTTAGTCGCCCCAGGTTTCCTGCCACTGCCACCGTTGTATTAATTGGATAGGAAATAAACATGAATATCGAGGCATTATCTGATGAACTCCAAGAACAAGACGCCGGAAACATTAAAGAAATTCTTGAGGAACTAATCGAACACGCAGACATAGATGCGTCGTTAGTATCGGTTGGGGCTGACACAAAAGGCCGTATAATTGTGTTCTTTAGTGGAACACAGATTGGCAGAATCAATCGATTTGCCGTCGAGGGTGATGACGGTCAAAAAACAATAATGCTAGCAACATTCCAACCAGAATCCGTGAGTTAGCCAAATGCCCCTAAAAGATTTGACTACCTTATACCAAGCAATAAATACAAATGCAACGTTTGAAGAGTTCGTTTGGTTTGTTGCCGAAGAAACGAATGTACAAATAATTTTATCATGGTTTAAGGACACTACGATACATTGAACTGGTTTAATAAATTTTTTATAGTAGTAATCATCACAAGCGTAATAATTTCGTTTTCGGTGAGCGTGCGAGCGGTTAACGATTTACAAACCAGTATCGATCAGTTAGCACGAACACTAGAGTCAATAGACGCTGCAATGTCAGGCGCTTATGATAAAGCATTAAATGACGCAATACCTTATGCACCAAGTGGTTATACGATTTATCAATTACGAGGTAACGCACAGAAAGAAGCACAACGTCTATTAGATATTCTAACAGACAGATATGGTTTACCAAGATACGAATTAACTGGAATTGCATTTGCTGGTGATCTTGGATTTGGACGAGCAGCACTTGTTCCTAAATGCACAACAAACGCTGGACAGGTAGAAACAAGTTTTGTAATTTCAATAAATGAAATTTTATTTCTCCGACATTATGAAGATTTTTTGTACATTTACATTCCTCATGAAGTAGCACACATTGCAACTTGCTTACGAGGGGGATTCCCGATAGAGAGAGGTGAGACGCTACATGCTGCTGCTCACGGTGAAGAATGGTTACAATCAATGAAAGATTTAGGATTTACTGAGCCAGAAACGCATATCTTTCATAATTTGGATATGAGTCCGGTTTATGAATATAAATTGGATATGGGTAAAAGACTTAAAGAGGTTTTTTAAAGATGTTCCAAAAAAATGAATACGCTTGTTTCACGTTCACTACTGACGATGGTGAGCCCGACATTGCTGATGGAAATATAGTAGAAGTCGACCCCAACAGCATCGTAATTGATTACGATAACGTTCATGGTCCAGCAACCAGAATGCGAATTCGTCGCAGTCAAATCCACACCATTTACTCATGAAACGCACATTCGTAATTCAAGAACACGATGCAAAAGTTGCTGGATTGCATTGGGATTTACGGTTCGAATCGTATGGTGATACGGATGTATATGATTCAAAACGCCCTGAAACAAACGAACCACGAGGCACAGGAAGTCGAGTCTTAAAAAGCTTCGCTGTTCCCAAACATCGACTACCTGAAATCGATGAAAAACTCCTTGCAATTCCTACAGAAGACCATCCTTGGGATTATCGCAACTTCTCTGGCTACATTCAAAGCGGATATGGTGAAGGTCCTGTGGGATTGCTATTCTGTGGAGAGGTTGAGATCATCGTTTTCAGAGAGACGAAGATCGAGTTTAGATACGATGACAAGCTGTACAATCTGTTCTACGTGCGTCCAATGAGAAAGTGGATGATCACTCAAAAGAACGATTTTGCAGCAAATCTACGCAAATTACGCGAAAAATCATCAAAATAACCGTAAAAATCCTTTAAAATCCTTTAAAATCAAAGAGTTACACTGTTGACTTCTGTGTCAAAGCATGGATAATATCCCTATTGTTTAGGAGAACCCCATGAAGTCCAAAACACTCAGAGTTCCTCAGGAAATCAAAGATCGCGTTGATGCTGAAATCAGTCGTTGTATAAAGGTTGCTGAAGAAACGTTCGGCAAAACTTTCCGAATCCCGAAAGTCGATTATGACGTTCGTGGCAGGATAGCTGGTCTCGCATACGATAACACTTATCGTGTCAGTTTCAATAGCGTCCTTCTTATGGAAAATCTTGATACGTTTATTGATGGACGAACAGGTCGAGGTACGGTCACTCACGAAGTCGCCCACCTAATTGATGGAATAGTTTATCCGCAAACACGTCGTAGTGGTTGGGGACGAAAACGTTCAATACACGGTCCTACTTGGAAACGGATCATGAGGATACTAGGTGCTACTCCCAGCCGGTGTCATTCATATGACACATCTAATTCAACAGTTCGCAGAAAAACAAAACATGTTTACTCTTGTAATAGTTGTGGCGAGCAAATGAAGCTTGGTCCGGTTCGTCACAAGAAGCAGCAACGTGGTAGTTCTTATCAAAAAACAGTTTACTGGTTGGGTGGATGCACTCACGCTAAGCGAACCGGTTATACTTACGTTGGTTTAGAAATAGAAGGTAGTACGGCTCCTAAACCTTTCCGAGACAGCTACCCTACACCGAAGCCGAAAGCTCCAAAGGTTGGTACAAAGCTCGATCATGCTATTCAAATTGTTCGTAGTATGTCTGGACAAGATCGTGGGTTCGTTATTACTCGAATCATGAATGAATGTGGTATGAGTCACGCTGGTGCGTCTACTTATTTTTACAAAGCTAAGAAAATTTAACTCGTGGGGTAGAACACAGTGGGCGGAGTGAAGTTCGCAGTGTACCGGGCGACGCCCTTGGTGACCCGCACAGCGGCTATGTTACCAGCTACTTCCTGAAGCGTTGTCGTCAACCCTCCAATAACCAGCGTTTGTGTGGCACCAGCAAACTCTGAAGAATCTGTTGTAGTAGAGCCCAGTTGAACACCGTCTACGAATAGCCGAAGGTTCGTGCCTTCTCTGCTCACAGCGATGTGATACCAAGTATCCACGACGGGAGCCCATGTCTCCGTAGCCAGAGGAGTGTCCCCGCGGAAGAATTTTAATGTGGTGTCCGAATGTTGATACTGTACTACCCAGCCCGACGACGCCGTGCTGCCGCCGCCATAATTACTTATAAAGGATCGTATCGAGCTGACAAGGCTAAGCCTTGCTCCAAACTCAATAGTGAAATCAGCAGTGCCGAAGTCCCAGTCAGCGCTGTCGGGAAAAGATACGGCGTCAAACACTCCGTCCAACAGAACTGAGTTCGTATTGAGAAATTGTAGAGCCGTGTCTACCTCGGCTCCGTCGTTGAACGTATCAACGTGTCCAGAGTTGGACAGGTCAGTTATATTCGTATCACCGTCATTACCAGCAAAGTCTAGTAGGAGAACAACACTAGCGAAGTCTGGATCACTAGCACTAGACGGCTTCATTAACGAAGTAATAACTCGCCTCATTAAACCGCATCCCACTCATCCGTATCAACTTTAATAAGGGCCGCACCAATATTATTATCAATGCTCGATACACCGTTTACTATAACCGTGATTGGACTGCCTCCTGAAATGGTTGTAGTGGCTCCCGAGATATTAAAGATTGTTACTTGTGAACCAATTGCAAAAGCAACAGTTGCATTAGTTGGAATAATAATTAAATTCGCTGTCAATCTAATCCATTTATCTAATTCATCTCCAAGCACTAGAGTGTAAGCGCCTAGCGGTGAGCCCAACGGACGAGGTAACGGTGAACCAATAGCAGGTGAACCACCTATAGAAGTTTGAATATCTAATGTTTGTTGAGCAGGAACCTCTCCCCACGATGGCAATAATGGTGAGCCCATTGTTAATACTTGACCAGCTGTTCCTCCAGGTAAGTTAACCCAATGTGTTCCATCGTAGTAAAGAATATCACCATCACCAGGAGCAACAGGAGAACCAGTAAACCCAACGATAAGTGGTGAACCTGTACCAGTTATTTTAAATTGTAGGCTTCTTTCCCATATTCCCCAAGTGTTATCTCCAACTATTCCAAAAAATGCTACAGAACTACCAGAAGGTAACGAAAATGGAGCATCAACAACACCACTTGTAGTGCTTCTTCCTACTCCTGCAATTTTATCGCCAGAAGATGGAAAAATATCACAGCTTGCAACACCCATATTATTAATATAAACAATTGTTGGATTGCCTCCTCCAGAAAAACCAGAAGGTAATTTAAATGAGTCACCATCAGATGCACAGGTAAGAACGTTATTAAAACTGTCTTCAATTTCTGTGGCGGAACCTTGTCCGCCTCCGGCAAAAGCAGTAAGACCAATATTGCCCGCCGGTCTATGAAAAACACCAGAGCCAGGAATTGATCTTTGAAATCGTAATGCATCTACGCCACCAACAATTACCGATAATTGATTTCCGGTTGAGGTGCCTAGTCCTACATCCGTAAGGGAAGAATTAGGAAGTATTGTGGGTGTGGTGTGATCTCCTGCTGTACCCAATAAAGCAGGACCTCCAGCCTCAGACGTTTTTATTGTACCTGTTACCGTAAATATGTTATCAATTTGAGGACTACCACTAACAGCTGGATTATATGTAATAAGTCCTTTTGAGTTAACCCACTCAGTTCCGTTAAAGAAAAAGAGATCACCTATTGGAATTGGAGAGCCGAGTGTTACATCTGTAAGACCGCTAAGTGTAGAGCTACCACCGCCACCGCCCCCAGTTGGAGAACCAACAGCAATTTGTAGCCCATTAAACGTTAATGACGTTCCTATAAACGCAATTGTATCAACCGTCTCATTGGTTCGTGTAACTGTTAACCATACAGTACCGGCATCATTGGCATCATTTCGAGTATCAAACTTTAAGGTACCGCCTGAAGAAAACATTCGCCAGAAACTTTCATCAGCGGCGCCGCCAGTATCATCTAAAAGATACCCTGGAGCAACACTTTGTAAGAACACACCAGCAGAAGTAACACCAGTAACCGCGGCAGTAAAAGTATTACCCTGTTGAAATGTGTTAGCTTGTTGAAATGTGTTAGCTGCATTACGTCTTGCGACTGTTGAATCAACAGTGATTGTTACTTGAGGGGAGCCCGTCGTTACATTAATTCCATCACCGCCAACAGTACCAGCGGACGCAGGTCGATTTGTCCAAACAGCAGTAGATTTTGGTGAGCCAAACCACGTTAAAACTTCGCCTACCTCGATTGGTGAACCAACACTAACATCGGATAGCAAAGTAAGGTTTGAGCTGGAAACTTGTCCATCAACGAAAGCAGCTAAATCTGATTGACTAATCTGCAGGACTTTTATAGTTGGTTGTGTCATATTAAATCTGGGTCTCCAATTTACTTATGTGTATATTTATCGCGGTTATCCTTGTTGACCTTCGTAATCATTCAAAGCATAATCATCGTAATGAAGATTACAAAGTATTGCGTGCATACAAACCGCAAAAATACCATGGAAATTGGTATTACCAACGATGAACACAAGCAATTAAAGGAAGGTGCTGATATTGATCAACTACTTCCCTCTATCACATATGAAGAGCGTGAATTCCTTTTAACCGGCGCACTTCCGGGCGAAATCGATGATCTTTACTAAGTGTTGACCTTTATTATTTTTTGTGTACGATATTGGGTAATAATTTTAACTTGAGGCTACAATGTCTGATAAAGATCGTCGACTTCACCAGCTATTATCTCAGACTGGTAAAATAAGGCTCACAACCGAGCAAGAGGAGACTATTAGTGAGCTAATGGGAGATCTCGAGCTAAATCTCGAGGAAGAAGGTGAATCCACCCTCGAACTTCCGCGATTAAGGAAATAATCATGGCATTATTCAATTTTAACGACGAAAAATCACGCAAACAAATCAATCACGCAATAACGCATGCTAATAACACAAAGCAAGCGAACGCTGACAATTTACTTCTTTATATATGTAAGAAAGCTCGTCTTGTTGGTAGTCGTGATGAATGGGAAATAACTGAACTTGGAGAAGTAAATGAACACTAAATTTAAAGCAATAGTTTTGTTGCTAATCGTTGGACTTTTTACAGTCCCTGCATTTGCAGCTTGTGATAATATTAACGTCCCTGGCCTTTCGGACGCAGAAGAGGCAGACATCAAACTATTGTGCCAACAAAAACTTGTTGATGCAGCAAAGGCACCTGAATTAGCTGCTCTTGCTAGTGGATTTACAGATCCCAATAAGCTTAGCGCTTACGGAATAGTTGCTCAGGAATGGGCCAAAGCACTTGGTATCGCCGCAACAGAACTCGGAATAGCCGTTGACACTTTCCTGGATACGGATGCTGGTAAACTAACAGCATTCATAATCATCTGGCAAGTAATGGGAGAAACCATTCTTGGCTTTTTGCTCGGCATCCCTCTCCTGATTACAATTATGTGGCTTGGAATACGAACCGCACATCGCGCAAAAATTCGTGGAATTGAATATTCAGAAACTCAGACAACTTGGCGCGGTAAACCAGCAGTTAAAGAAATCACATACTTCGATGAAGACCAAACTGTAATGTATTGGCTCGCTCACATCGTTACAATTATTTTGTCGATAATGACTATTTCGTGGGTTATCTTTTAATGGGTAATAAAATTCGAAATACTACAAGAGATGCTGACGTAAATCCAGCTGCAGTATTACTGGAGGAACTGGCTACTGGAGGTCATGGTGTTGAAGCTCAAGAAGCTAGGGGCCAGCAAGAGTTAGTCAATAGTGATGTTCTTCCTATTGAAGGTCTTCAACCGTGGCGAGACGAGGTTGGAGTACAACAAACTCTAGAATCACTAGGAGTTATATTCGGTGAGCGAGTGGAAGGTGATGAACTCTTCATTAATGTTACCCTTCCAGAAGGATGGAAGAAAATAGCAACAGATCATTCTATGTGGAGTGACTTGATGGATGATCAAGATAATATTGTCGCCAATATCTTCTATAAAGCAGCGTTTTATGATCGTAAAGCAGCAATCAACTTGGCATAGGTATGGAAGACAATTTCACACATCCGTTATTAAAGACAGGAATCTATACTGTTACGGCTATCATCTTAACTTTGTTCACCATCTTTGGTGGGTGCTCAATGCACAGCAACACATTTGATGGTGAGCGACTCAAGGGTGTAGCTGAAATTCAACGAGCAAAAACAGAAGCATCTATTGCAGAATCTAACGCGAAGCTTGAAGAAATTAAAGCAATCGAACGATTAATTAATAGCGGAACAAATCCTATTGCGGCTCGGTGTGCTGTTAAAGGTGCAGTTGGAACTTCTGAACGCGAAGCCTGTCTTCTGGTAGGTGTTAGTGGACAATAAAGCAAAATATATTGTGTTTAAAGAGCGACACGTCGAAGAGATGGTTATTTTTAGTTCTTTACTCCAACACGCTGATATTGCTCAGCGACTTCGATGCGATCTAATATCAGCTGGGTTCATAGAAATTTTTGATAATGAACCATGTTGTTTCGGTGAATCAATATCTCTCGATATCAAGTCTCGTGGCGAGGTTGACACAAACGTTGCAAAAAGAGTTTTAAAGATGTAAAATAAAGGCATGGATCTAAGTGTCTTACTCCTAATAATTTGGTTACACTTTGTCGCAGACTTTATTTTACAGTCTGACGAAATGGCTAAGAATAAAAGCACAAGTAATGGTTGGCTGACCTATCATGTTGTCGTTTACTCACTCCCGTTCTGGATCGTCTTTGGATTCAAATATGCCATCGTAAACGGGGTCTTACATTTCGTAACTGACTATATATCTTCTCGAATCAATTCTTGGAACTGGGAACGTGGAGACGTTCATTATTTTTTTGTTGGAGTTGGTGCAGATCAAGCGGTACACATGACGACTCTCGTCCTAACATATATATGGTTAATACAATGAATGGAACACGAGTTCGAAAATCAGACTGATAAAATAGTTATCTTACTAATGGGCAAGTCCGGGTGTGGCAAATCAACCCTAGAACGAAACTTAATCTCGAAATATCCAAATTATTTTAAAAAAGTAATCTCATCAACTACGCGACCAATTCGTCCAGGAGAGCAAGATGGAGTCGACTATTGGTTTGTATCAGAGGACGAATACGATAGGATAGATTTCATTCAAACAACAAAGTTTGCTGGTTATCGTTACGGTTCCTCAGTAAATGAATACACTACCCCCCAAGAATTTCCAACTCTTTGTGTTGTTCCTTCGAGTGCACGAGACTTTACTGTTATGCTTGCGAGAAGATACCCAACTTGGGGAACATTTAACATCTATTTTGATATTTCCGAAGAACGACTCATGGCTAACATGCGCAAACGAGGAGACACAGAAGAAATGATTGAAAAACGTATCTCACAAGACACGCTCGATGAACAATTTGATGAATCTGGGCTCTATCCACATTTAATCGTGAGAGATGAAAATTTAAACGATAAATTTCCTAAAGAGGTGCTTATGAAGGTAAAATTACATGAAGTATCTCACGAAATTCACGTAAATTCACGAGTAAATTGGAATAATCCAGTTGACCTTGTGTGATTTATCCCGTAGGGTCATACTTATTAGCGGTAAGGCTGGGTAGATCGCCCGGAGAAGTAAACAGCGTACTGAGTGGGGGCTGGTTTACATTTTAAATTTGTCGGATGGTGTATGGTTAATCTGTCTGCAGATGGGCTAATCAAAGGAAGCATAGTTGGAGTTAAACCAACAGGGTGGCCACTTTATGTGGTGAGATTTAGCGATCTCGGTTTCGAATCCCACACCGACGATGTATTACGGTGTCATCATTCTAGTTGCCCAAGAAAGACACCGTCGAACGCCTCGCAAATTGCGGGGCGTTTTTTTGTAGTTGATAAATACTTAATAACCTACTATATTGAGTCATACAGATGAGATTTAAAGAATATTTGATTAAAGAAGATACGAAGAACCTCAATGAGGAATTAATTCAAGGTGGACTATTAAAATTGTTTAAACAACTCGAATATTGGTTAGATGGTAACGACGCAAGCGTTGAACATAAGATTGAAAAACTTCAACAAACGCTAATTAATGCAGGTGGACCTTCAAAATTTGCTATGGTAGTCCGTAGAATTCCTTCTATCAAGCATTTTCTAAAAAAGCATCACGCCGAACTTACCAACGACTTATCAAAAACTGTTAATCTTATTTAATTTTTTTGATGTAACGAAGCACGTCTTCATAAGCTGCAATCTGTCCTTCCAAATTATCACGAACATGTTGCACTCTGCGCTTGTTTCGAAGTTGTCGAGCTTTATGAGTTCGTTTATTAATAAAAGACATTACACGTCGACGAGGAATACTTGATTGTTTTGCTTTTCTACGACCTGAACCTGCAACTTCATCTGCTTCAGGACGTGAAAAATCGTGGAACTCTCCGATGTATTTTTCACTGAGCAAATTAAGAGCCCCTGAAAGATTGCCTTCTTTCTCTAGATCCTCTCCGTGAATTTTTAGCAGTTTCTCAATGATTTTCTCATCTTTGATGCCCGCCTTATCAATTGCTTCCTTAATATCTGATTTCATGTGATTATTTATAAAAATCGTCCGTACGCTCAAAATTAAGTAAATATCTTCATGAGACTCCAGCAAATTCTTTAACATAATCTGAAGCGTTGACCCCTATCGAAAAACCAGCTAAGATAGTGCATCTTTTAATTTTATGGAGCTTTTTGCAGTGTTTTGGTCTAAAAATGACGCCAAGAATGAAGACGAACATACGTTTGTCAAGCGGATTCGTGAGGAAATTACGACAAATACTTGTCAAACAACCGGGATTTGTGTGTTCGAACACGACGATGACAGCAATCTTGATGACCAAGAACAAAAAATCCTCGCGACGTTGCGTAGAGCACACGAGAAATGGAAAAGAACCCCAAACGATTTTAACAGAGAGTAAGAGCAACCAGTGCACGTCATTTGAACGATGATGTGTGTTCAACGAAGCCGAAATTATAAAGTCATTGAAGGAATTGGTTAGTGGAGAGTATTATCGCTTGTTGAGTTCGCGCCTAGCAGGTATTGAAATGCTGAGTACACCCTTATTAGAAAAGGTCCAATCGCAAGTAATGAATATAGCTACGTCACTGGACTTACTCTCTGTTAAAATCATTAATAAATATAACAATAAGGAAAAAATTATGAATGACACATTAAAATTGAGTAATAAAGGTGTATCTTTGGACGACTATCCAGAGTTCAACGACCATATGAAGGAACAAATGGTACTTATTGCTGGCGAACTAAACGAAATGGGAAAGAAATACGATACACGTTTGCTAGCCGCTTTGATGGCCGGTCGAGCAGGATTATTACAGGGATGGTTAATTAGTGGAGATATTATAACTCAAGAGGAAGCACGAACAGTTTGGGCTCAAGCTGGCGTTCCAATTGAAAACCCACCAGAACAAAAAACTGAAATTGTAAAAATATTCGATGGTGAGATCATTACAAGCAAGGAAATAAATTGACTGAATGTAAACATGGTGAAACTTCGATCGTTTGTACTCTCTGCGATCAAGAGTTGATCAACGAAGCAAACTTTCGTACTCGTTTCAGAGTACACCCCAACGCCCTCATCGATATGGAAGACTGGATTCCTGAAATGGGTTGGGACGAAGAGGATTATGAATAACTACTTAAAATTTCTTCACAAACTTTCGTTTAAAGGACGAGAGTTAATGAAAGCCGCAGGTGTAGGTAGTTGTTTTTATTGTTTCTCGTATGTCTTATTCGAAGACACAAAACAATGGACTGATAAAGGACAGACGGCAATTTGTCCGTGTTGTAAAATCGATTCCGTAGCAACCTGGGATTATATCTTCAAAAACTTTAACCGATATGCACGATAAGTATTTTACCGTTTAAACTGCCTCAAAAAGCGCTGAAATCACGAAATTTAGTGGGTTATACGCGTATTTATCGTTGACCCTAACGATTTTGCCTGTATAATTCGCT
>SDBV01005733.1_pt1 | contig 17436 bp, 17 predicted proteins | sample 2277081 | NCBI WGS metagenome assembly SDBV01 (sample SAMN10402039, study PRJNA504765) | marine sediment metagenome | isolation source: marine sediment core GS10_PC15, 223 cmbsf | place: Arctic Ocean: Southern Knipovich Ridge | collected 2010 | reverse complement strand
GCCGGGTATGTCCTGTAATTGGATGACGGACCTGAGCAGCTGCAGACGGCGGAGGGGCCGTCGCGGCGGTAGGTATTACAGCCACCGGCTGCCGAGCGCATCGAGCGTAATTATGTGGCCGTTTATGGTCACGTCGGGGGTGGCCGGATCGGGCCCGAAGATCCGCCCCGAGCGGTGCAAGTAGTGGTTGAGCCGCTCGCAGACCACGCCCGGTTGGAGGCGGACCGTGTCGCCGTCGGTGCGGATCACCCGGCGGAGATACCGGGAGAAGTCGACCACCAGCCCCGGCCCCAGCGATTCGCCGGCCACTCCGGTACCGGCGCCGCGGGCGTGGATGGGGATCTGTTTTTCGGCGGCGTAGCGGACACAGGCGACCACGTCGGCGGCCGAGCGAGGTCGCACGACTCCCAGCGGCGTGATCTGGTAGATGCTCCCGTCGGTGGCGAACAGGTGCCGGTAGATCTCGTCGAAGCGGACGTCTCCGGCGATCAGCCCTCGAAGATCATCTTGGATGCGTTCGCGCTGTTGGTCGAGTTGGTCCATGGTTCCGTGCTATCTAGCGACGGTCCCCGTAGATCAAAGTCATCATCTCCGCCCGACTCGATGCGTTGGAGCGGAAGTAGCCCTTCATGGCCGAGGTGACGCACACGCAACCCGGCTTGCGGACGCCGCGTACGGTCATGCACGTGTGCACCGCTTCGATCACCACCGCCACGCCCTTGGCGCGCAGTTCGTCGACCAACAGATCGGCGATCTGTTCGGTCATGCGTTCCTGGACCTGCGGCCGCCGGGCGATCCCTTCGACCACTCGGACCAGCTTGCTCAGCCCGACCACCCGGTCCCCGGGCAGGTAGCCGATATGGGCCTTGCCCATGAAGGGTAACAAGTGGTGTTCGCACATACTGTTGAAGCTGATGTCGCGAACCAGGACCACTTCGTCGCAGGTCTCGGAAAAGAACTTTTTCAGGTGCCGGCGGGGATCTTCGTGGAGGCCCCCGAACAGCTCGGCATACATTCGTGCGACGCGGGCCGGGGTGTCCACCAGCCCCTCGCGGTCGGGGTCCTCGCCCACCGCCAACAGAATTTCGCGGACCGCCCGCTGGATTCGTGCCTGGTCGACCCCAAGCTGAGGTTCGGGGATCCGCAAATCGTCTTCGCCGTCCAGACTGCCGACCGTAGTTTGTAGTGCGTCAATACGCGCGGCCATGGAATTGATACCTCGACTGAAAGAGCCCAAACTCTATACCATAAGAACTCCCTCGCCGGCGGTCAAGCAGGGCGCGCTTTCCCCTGCAACAGGGGCGGGCGGGAATTCCGTAGGTCAGGGCTTGCCCTGACGAAGCGAAGCGGTGACGCCCAACCGGGAAGGCGTCAGGGCAAGCCCTGACCTACGGGGTATTCCTGCTCTTCGAATTCCCCGACACCCTCCGTTACTGACGGATAGCCGCCGGCACTAGTTTGCGCTGAATTGCGGCGGGAAACGACTCGTGCCGGCGACTACCGAGCGATGCTCGTCGGCGGCCCGGTCGAGATGTCTCAACAGCAACTCCGCGCGGTGGTTCACGTTGACTTGCGCCAGCAACGCTTCCTTCTCGGACAGCTCCAAGCCGAGCATGAAGCTGATTACGTCGGTCAGCATTCCCAAGGCCACATCGGCGCCGAGCAGTTGGTCCAACTGTTCCTGGGCCTCGGGCATCGTGGGGACGATGCGGAGGAAGGCGTTGCGGAGTTCTCGCCCGAGGACCCGCCGTGTGGCGTCCGTTTCGGCGGGGACGTAATCTTCGCACAACTCGACCTCGGCTTCGCGAAAGCTCCTCAGCGGCTCCAATTCCCGCAGCAACCGTATCCGCCGCAACCCCAAGAGCAGGATGTTGTAGGTGCCGTCCTCGAGTCGGTGATGCGTGGTGACGTGTCCCAGGCAGCCGATCGGATACAGTGGCGGCCGGCCCTCGTAGTCGGTTTCCCATCCCGACAGCAGCGTAGCCATGCCGATCAGCCCGTCGCCTTGCATGGCGTCTTCGAGCAACTCGCGATAGCGCGGTTCGAAGACGTGTAACGGCTGCATCACGTGGGGAAACAATACCAGGTTGGGCAGCGGGAACAGCCGTACCATTCCCGAGAAGTTTTCGATGGAAAACGGTAAATCCTCAAACGTCGACATGGCGAATCCTTCGCGACAGATAGTTTCGTATCGCCTCCTGCTCAAGAATACCTCACGCCGGCGGCCGGCATGGGCAAGGTTCTCCTAAGATTATAGGCATCGCAGTGGGATCGGGCCAATTGGTCCGGTTTCTCGGGGCCTGCGGCGGGCATAGATGGCCGGCCCAGCCTCTTGACAGTCCCAGCCCGGCCGGGCGAGAATGAGTGGCCCGCGCCGAAATGGCCCGGTTCCCGCAGTTTCCGGTCCCCCTGCGCCTCCGAGCCCGGGTAGAGGTCGAACCTTGGCCGCCTTTGCCGACGAAAAACGACACGCCGCGGACGCCGTCCAGCGACTCCGACGCCAGTACCCGGACGCCACCTGTTCGCTCGATTTCCAGACGCCGTTGGAGCTGCTGGTGGCCACGATCCTTTCGGCCCAGTGTACCGACGATCGGGTAAATCAGGTCACCAAGAAGTTGTTCCGCAAGTACCCTACGGCGGCCGACTACGCCAACGCTTCGTTGTCCGAACTCGAAGCGGACATTCAGAGCACCGGCTTTTTTCGCAATAAATCCAAGAGTATTCAAGGCGGTTGTGAGATCCTGGTCCAACAGTACGACGGAGAGGTTCCCCAGCAGATCGAGAAGCTGGTGGAGTTGCCCGGCGTGGGGCGAAAAACGGCCAACGTGGTGTTGGGGACCGCCTTCGCGATCGCCTCCGGAGTGGTCGTGGACACCCACGTGGGCCGGATCAGCCGGCGACTGGGACTGACCCGAGAAAAGAATCCGGAAAAGATCGAACGGGACCTGATGCGACTGATTCCCAAGCATCAGTGGATCGCGTTGAGCCACCGGATGATCCGTCACGGCCGGCAGTACTGCACGGCGAGGAGTCCCCGCTGCGGCGAGTGCCCGTTGCAGTCGATCTGTCCGCGGATCGGCGTTGAAACCGGCTGAAACCCAAACCCCCACTGCCGCTTGCGGCTTAGCAGACCCGTTATCCCCATGATCCTATCCGGCCAAGAGATCCAACGTCAGCTCGGCGAGAACATCGTCATCGACCCGTTCGACGAGTCGCGACTGAATCCCAACAGCTACAACCTCTCACTGCACGACGAGTTGATGGTGTACGAAGAAGTGGTGTTGGACATGCGCAAGGCCAACCGCGTCCGCCGCCTGAGCATCCCGCCGGAGGGATTCGTCCTGCAACCGAGCCAACTCTACCTCGGCCGGACCGTCGAGCGGACCGAAACGCACAACCTGGTGCCGATGATCGAGGGCCGCTCCTCGGTGGGACGGCTGGGGCTTTTCGTCCACGTGACCGCCGGTTTCGGCGACGTCGGTTTCTGCGGCTATTGGACGCTGGAGATGTTCGCCGTGCAGCCGGTCCGCATTTATCCGGGCGTGGCCATCTGCCAGATCTTCTACCACGACATCCGCGGGGCGTTCACCGAGTACGCCAGCGACAAGTACCAGCACAACACCGACATCCAGCCCAGTCTGCTGTTCAAGGAACTCGATCCCCGCGGCGTCAAGGACCCGCAAATGAAGCTCCCCTTCGGCATCGAGCGGTCGCAGGGATGAGTCGCCGTGTTGATAGGCCGCTGGCAGTGAGTGACCTATTGCCAACAGTTATGCAGGAGGGTATACTCTAGTAGATATGGTGAAGAAAGGCAAGGGAACTCGTCAACGCTTGCGTGAGACGAAATCCAAGCCGTACCTGGTTTTCGTTAGCCACGCGACAGCCGACAAATGGATCGCTACCGTCCTGTGCGAGAAGATCGAGCAGACGGGCGCGGTGACGTTTCGTGACGATCGCGACATCGACGGCGGCGGCGATATACCAGATGAAATCCGCCGGCAGATCGTTGGCGCACACGAAATGATGGTCCTGCTGACGCCCGAATCGGTGGATCGTCCTTGGGTTCTGCTAGAGGTAGGGGCGGCATGGGGCAAAAGGCAGAAGGCGCGAATCGTGGCGGTGCTCTGTCATGTGCAAGTTGACACGATCCCGGACATTATCAGATCCAAGAAAGCGGTGCCCATCAACCAGATTGACGACTATCTCAAGGAGTTGAGGCGGCGCGTGGAGAAACACAGGCCATGAGCACACAAACATGGCAATACGATGTCTTCGTATCATACTCCCTCACCGAAGGGCAAACGGCCGATTTGGTCGAGCGCGCCTTGACGGAGGCCGGACTGGGCGTGGTTAGTCATGCTAACGTTCCACCCGGCGCCGATTGGCGAGAGTTCTTGCGGAAAGCTCTTGCGGAAAGCGACGCACTTGTGGCGATCATTGACCCCCAACGGACTCTTCCATCAGTCATCGGGGTGGAAGTGGGAGCGGCTCTGGCGTGGCACAAGCCCGTTTACGTGATCCACACCACCACGGGAAACGTCAAGTTGCCCAGTTACCTGGGAAATTCTCCGGTGTATTCCGTCTCGCGCATCGACGATGCCGTCCAGTCCATCAAGCGAGGGCTCAAGCCCTTGTCCGAAGAGGAGCAGTCGGTTCTTGCCTCCGTCTACGTCGAGTTGGGAATTCCACTGGACAAACTTCTCGGGGAACCGGCATCCGTCGAGCAACTGGCTCGAGATTTCAGTCATCGATGTCGAAGAGACGTTTCCGGAGAGCGTCTCGTGCAAGAACTTGCCCGACTGCGCAAACGAGGCAGCCTTCCACGCCGCCGAAGTTGACCAAGGTTTCGAGCCACCTTGAGGCGAACTCGCTCTGGCGGTGTCCGCTCTCGGGCGCGGTGAGCGGCCACCTGCGAAGCCGCCGGCGGCTACATTACCGCGAAGTAGTTCTCGGTGGCCTTGTCGATATGTTCGTTGGTCAATTCGAGCGGACGCTTGTAATAGACGCAGTAGTTGCGGACCTGCAACAGCAAGTCGCGCGGCTGGCAGAATCGAAAATGGCGCCCGACTTTCTTGTAGTGCGTGTCGATCAGGTAGTCGATCACCGCGGGGCGGTACTCCATTCCCAAGTGGGGCGCCATGATCTCGAATAGCTGGCGGAACTCTTTTTCGCTGGGATCGATCACCTCGATCTTGTACGGAATACGCCGCAGAAACGCCTCGTCGACCAGGTCGCGGGGCTCCAGGTTGGTCGAAAAGATGATCAACTGGTCGAAGGGGACCGTGATCTTCTTGCCGTTGGGCAGGCTGAGGAAGTCGTATCGCTTTTCCAAGGGCACGATCCAGCGGTTCAATAACTCGTCGATACTCATCCGTTGACGGCCGAAGTCGTCGATCACCAGCGTGCCGCAATTGCTCTTCAGTTGCAGCGGCGATTCGCTGATCCCCGTCGACGTGTTGATCGTCACATCCAGTTGCGACATGGTCAGCTCGCCGCCGGCGACGATCGTGGGCCGCTTGATGCGTACCCAGCGATGGTCGACCTTCCGCTGGTCCAGCAGGCCGCCGCCCGAATCGGTGGGCACCTCGAAATGGTTGACCGGGTCGTACAAACGGAGGATCTCGCCGTCGATGCCGATCGCCCGGGGAATCCAGATCTGCTCGCCGAACGCCGCCGTGACCCGTTCCGCGATGCTCGTCTTCCCATTGCCCGGAGGACCGAACAGAAAAAGCCCGCGGCCGGAGTTGATCGCCGGGCCCAACCGGTCGAGCATCTTCTTGTTCAACACGAGATCCTCGAACGCGCGGCCGAGGTCGTCGGCGGTCGGATGCTGGGCGGTCAACGATTGGGCCTCAACGCCCTTGATGTAGTCGTGCAGGGCGACCGGGGCGGATCCGAAATAGGTGCAATGTTGTGAGTACCGCCGCCCGCGCTCCCGGCCCACGTCGGTCAACTGGTACTGGTAATCGTTCATCGCTGCGGCGCCGCGGTGCCCGATCAGTTGTTCGTGCTTCATCGCCCGCAACAGTTCGTCGACCAGCACGAAAGGCAGCTTTACTTGTTCGGCGATGGCGCGTCCGGAGGCGTCGCCCCGGGCCAACAGATACTTCAGGATCAGGGCTTCCACCTCGCTGTCGGAGAGGTCGGCCCGCTGAAACGATTCGGGTTCGATCGGAACGAAGGTGTTCGTCAGGTGGCCGTCTTGGCAAGGCGTTGGCGAGCCGCCGGACGCCGTGGCGTCATCCGGCTCTGGATCCCCCGCTATGCCCTTGATGCGGTCGAGCATGGCGTCCAGCTTGGGGTCCTGCTGCTGGTCCTGCTCTTGCGGTTCGTGGTCCGGTTCGGTGGCGGCGATCGTCTCCCAGAGATCGGAGCCGTCGCCCCCGCCGCCGTGTCCGGCCAGGCGTGCCAGTAAATTCTTGTTGGTTGAATCAGCCATCGAATGCACCGTCCTGAAAATGGAAGAGATTGCTCGGCCGGTCGAGAAGATCAAACGAAAGAGGCGTCAAAGGAAACCTACCTTTTTCTCCGGCGGGCAGGTCAAACGAGTTGGGGCTTGCCGGATGTTCCGGATCGAACGGTTGAAGCGGCCATGCTGCGGGAGGTGCGAAGGCCGTAGGGTGGGTTGGGGTGCGAGACCCACACAGATAAATGGTGCAGCAGTCTCGCTCACGCAGCGACCCGATCTCCTCTTGGCGAGCGTGCCGGCTCCTCCATCACGGTCTTTCTCATGGGCTGAAAGACGACTTCGGACAATAAGAGTCCGTAGAAGACCGTCAAGATGGTCGCGGCCAACGCCCACCCGAGTTGCTTGAGGTTGCCCATGTCTGAAAGGATAATCATGCCCCCGGCCAGAGTCCCCAGCACTCCCAAGGCGACCGACGCCCGGCTGCCGGTCTGCAGAAAACAGCTTAGCTCTTGCCGGTCGCTTCGGTTGAGCGTATCGCGGCGCCCCTGCAGGAGAGTCCACAAGAGTTTCCAGCAGCGCCTGTTGTGAGAAAGCAACAGGCCCCCCAGCGAACCGCCGAGTACGAAGACGGCCGACGGAAGATCGACGAAGGTCCTGGCGGTGATCACACCTGGAGGAACAGTCGCCACGGAAAGAAAGGCCGCCAGTGCCAACACGATCACGCCCAGGATTACCATGGCTTGGTCCCCGATTTCAGAGCTTTCGGACGGTTCCTCGTTTCAGTACGCGCCCCCTCAACAATACCTTATTCTTGGGGGGAGGATCGGCGAAAGGGGATAGGGGCCTCCTTCCCGGTTGTTGGAGAAACCCTTACAATCAAGCTTTTTGGACGGATTGCGCAGCAACACGCAGGAACACACTGTGCCCGAGCCCTCCACGGCAATCGAGCAATCGGCAGTTCGCCTCGGGGCGGTGGCGTACCTCAACGCCCGGCCGTTGACGTTCTGCCTGCCGCAGTTGCTGCCGCAAGCGGAGGTGATTGTCGATTTGCCCAGCCGCCTGGCCGACGCCTTGGCGGCTGGGCGGCTTGACGTGGCGCTGATCCCCTCGATCGAGTATCTCCGCCACCGGGACTACTCGATCGTCTCCGACGCCTGTGTGGCCTGCGACGGGCCGGTGCGAAGCGTGAAGCTTTTCGGCCGAGTTGCGGTCGAGCAGATTCGCACCCTGGCCTTGGACGAAGGCTCGCGGACCAGCGCCGCGATGACGCGGATCCTGTTGAAGGAGCGGTTCAACCTTCAGCCGCAGTTGCAGCCGCTGCCGATCGGCGCGTCGATCGACGACTCGACCGCCGACGCTACCATGCTGATCGGCGACCGGGCGATGCAGCCCGCCAACGGCCGGTTCGAGTTCGTTTGGGACTTGGGCCAGCAGTGGTCGCAGTGGACCGGATTGCCGTTTGTGTTCGCGATGTGGATCGCCCGGCCGGGCATCGATCCCTCGGGCGTCGATATGTCGGACATCGATCTGCCGGGCGTTGGGGCCGCGTTGGCCGCCGCCCGTGACGAAGGCGTGGCCCGACTGGCCGAGATTGCCCGGCTCGAAGCCCCGGCCGTGGGTATCGCACCGGCGGAGTGTCTTGCGTACCTTCGCGACAACCTCGATTTCCATTTGCACCGGCGTCAACGACGGGGGCTGGAGCGGTTTTGCCAACTGGCCGTCCAACACGGGCTCGCCCCGCCAGGAGTCGAACTTGTCTTTCACGGTTCAAAACCTGCTCGATGAAACGGTCGCCGGCCGGCGGTTGCAGCCGGAGGAAGGGCTCGAACTGCTCTCGGGCAACGATCTGGCCGCCTTGGGCCGGGCGGCCGACGCGGTGACCGGCCGGCTGCACGGCGAGCCGTATCGGACCTTCAACATCGATCGCAACGTCAACTACACCAACGTCTGCACCAGCGGCTGCCGTTTCTGTGCCTTCTCGCGGCCACCGGGCGACCCCGCAGGCTACGTGATCGATCCCGACGCGTTGTACGAAAAGATCCGAGAGACGATCGCACTGGGCGGCGACCAGATTCTCCTGCAAGGCGGTATGCATCCGGAGTTGAAGATCGATTGGTACGAGCAGTTGCTGCGCGGGATCAAGCAACGGTTCCCCCAGATCAACATCCACGGTTTCGGGCCGCCGGAGATCGATCACCTGGCCGAGATCTCCGGTCTGCCGCTGCGGACGGTGCTTCAGCGATTGAAGGAGGCCGGGTTGGGCAGCCTGCCGGGTGGTGGGGCCGAAATCCTGGTCGATCGGGTTCGCCGGGCCATCAGCCCCTGCAAAGTCTCGGCCGCCCGCTGGCTGGAGGTCTGCCGCGCCTGGCACACCCTGGGCGGACGCGGCTCGGCCACCATGATGTTCGGACACGTCGAGACCCCCGCCGAGCGGATCGAGCACCTCCAGCGGCTGCGGTGTTTGCAGGACGAGACGGGCGGTTTTACGGCCTTTATCGGTTGGACGTTTCAGCCCGGCAATACCGAATTGGCCGAGCTGCGCGGGGCCGGGACATGGGACTACCTGAAGACCCTGGCCGTCAGCCGCCTGTATCTCGACAACTTCGCCAACCTCCAGGCCAGTTGGGTCACCCAAGGCCTGAAGATCGGCCAACTCGCCCTGCGATTCGGGGCCAACGACTTCGGCAGCCTGATGATCGAGGAAAACGTGGTGGCCGCCGCCGGAACCAGCTTCCGCACCAGCCAGGGGGAAATCCGCCGGCTGATTTCCGAGGCGGGCTACGTCGCTCGACGGAGAAATGTCTTTTATGAGTTGATGGCCCCCTGGCCTATCGAGACGGTAACGGAAGCCGTAAGCTAAGCTAGGGAAAGGGATTCGCTGCCATGATTCACGTCGACGGACTCGTGAAACACTATGCCGATTTGCGTCGCGGCCGGTTCGTGGCCTTGGGGGGGATCAGCTTTCATGCCTCTGCCGGACAGATCTACGGCCTGTTGGGGCCCAACGGGGCGGGCAAGACCACCGCGTTGAGGATCCTCAGCACGGTGCTGAAGCCCACCGCCGGCACGGCGACGGTCAACGGCTACGACGTGTTGACGCAGCCCTCCCAGGTCCGCCATCAGATCGGATTCGTCTCGGCCAACACGGCCGTCTACGATCGCATGACGGCCTGGGAGATGGTCGAATACTTCGGCCGCCTGCACGGCATCGACGACGAAAAACTCGGCCAGCGGATCCCGCGGCTGTTCGGACGGCTGAAAATGGACGACATCCGCGACCTGTTGGGGGCCAAGATGTCGACCGGCATGAAGCAGAAGGTGTCGGTGGCTCGGGCGCTGGTCCACGACCCGCCCGTGCTGATCTTCGACGAGGCCACCGTCGGTCTGGACGTGCTGGTGGGCCGGGCGCTGTTGAACACGGTGGCCGAGCTGCGCGACCACGGCAAGTGCGTCCTCTTCTCGACCCACATCATGCGCGAGGCCGAAAAGCTCTGCGACCGCGTGGCGATCGTCCACCGGGGCCAGATCCTGGCCGAAGGAACGCTGGACGAATTGCGCGACCGGCACCATGAGCGGGACCTGGAGGAGTTGTTCTTCCAGTTGATCTCCCGTCACGACGAAACCCATCCCCCGGAAAGACCGAGATAGCTTCGCAACAGCATCCCAGCAGCGTCCCAATGACATCCATGAACTTCACCAACGTCAAGCTGATCCTTTTCCGCGAGATCCGCGATCAGTTGCGCGATCGGCGCACGTTGTTCATGATTTTTGTGCTGCCGATCTTGCTGTATCCGCTATTGGGGATGAGTTTCCTTCAGATCCAAACTTTCATGCAGAAGAAGCCGGTTACGATCTGGGTGATCGGGGCCGAGGGACTCGAGGTCGAGCAACTGCGCAAGAAACTGGCGCTGCCGCAGCGGGCCAAGGAACTCGAGAAACTGCCCGAGAAACTGGCGCTGCTGGAGAACGACCGCTTCGCCGCCGACCTGTTCACCGATCCGAAGGAAGCCCGTTTGCTTAAGCTTCTTCATTTTGCCCCGAAGGCGAACCAACTGCCCGGCAACGGCGGCAAGAGTTCGGACCGACGTGCGGAGGCCCTGCGGATGGTGCAATCGCGCCGTTGCGACGCGGCGCTGTACTTCCCCGAGCAGTTCGCCGTCGAAATGGATGAGTTCATACTGGCGCTCCAACAAGAGCCGCAAGGGGTGGGAGGCCTGCAAATCCCCCGGCCCGACGTGATTTCCACCACGGCCAACGGAAGGTCGGTCACCGCGCATCGCCGGCTGACAGACGTGTTGGACCAGTGGACGAAGAAGGTCGGCGAAACGATTCTCGCGGCCCGCGGCGTGCCGATCACGGCGGCCCGGCCGTTCGACTTCAACACGGTCGACGTGGCCGGCAAGACCTCGTACCGCGGGGCGGCCATGTGGTCGAAGATCCTGCCCGTGCTGATGCTGATCTGGGCCTTGACCGGGGCGTTCTATCCGGCGGTGGACCTGTGTGCGGGCGAGAAGGAGCGGGGTACGCTGGAAACGCTGTTGTGCAGCCCGGCCGAGCGGAGCGAGATCGTGGTGGGAAAACTGCTGACGATCATGATCTTCAGCATGGCCACCGCGATCTTGAATCTGCTGAGCATCGGACTGACCGGCTTGCTGGTGTCGCGTCACATTCCCGAGATGGGGCCCCCGCCGCCGACGGCCATCTTCTGGCTGGCGGCCGCCCTGGTGCCGATCTCGGCCCTGTTCAGCGCGTTGTGCCTGGCCTTGGCGGCGTTCGCCCGAAGTTCCAAGGAAGGGCAATACTACCTGATGCCCCTGCTGCTGATCACCATGCCGCTGGCCCTGCTGCCGATGGCGCCGGGCGTGGAGTTGAACCTGGGCAACAGCCTGATCCCGGTGACCGGCATCGTGGTGCTGCTGCGGAGCCTGTTGGAGGGCGACTACCTGCCGGCGCTGCAATTCCTGCCGGTGGTGGTGGCGGTCACGCTGGCCGCCTGCCTGCTGGCGATTCGCTGGGCGGTCGACCAGTTCAACTCCGAATCGGTGCTGTTCCGCGAGAGCGAGCAGCTCGACGTGGGGCTCTGGTTCAAGCACCTCTTCCGCGACCGCCAGCCCACGCCCACCGTGGCCGCCGCGCTGGCCTGCGGCGTGCTGATCCTGTTGATCCAGTTCTTCGTGAGCCTGGGGATGAAATCCTCCGGCGGGACGAGCTTCTCCACCCTGGCGATCCTGTCCCAGGTGGGCATCATCTTGGCCCCGGCGTTGCTGATGACCTTCTGGCTCACCCGCAGCCCGCGACAAACGTTGCTGCTGACACGGCCTGCGTGGCTCACCCTCCCGGCGGCCGTGCTGCTGGCCATCGTCTTCCATCCGGCCCTGACGGCCCTGAAAATGGCGGTGGTGCAGCTCTACCCGATGGATTTGGAACTCGCCGAGAGCTTCGGCGGAAACCTTCCCCAGGAATCCTGGCACCTGCTGCTGTTGCTGGCCGTGCTGCCGGCGATCTGCGAGGAGTTCGCTTTTCGCGGATTTATCCTCTCGGGCTTTCGGCACCTGGGGCACAAATGGCGGGCGATCCTGTACACCGCCGTGCTGTTCGGCATCACCCATACGATCTTACAGCAGCAGTTGATCGCCGCCATGGTGGGCATTGTGATCGGATACCTGGCGGTGCAGACCGGCAGTATCTTCCCTTGCATGCTCTTCCACATGACGCACAATGCCCTGGGGCTGATCAGCGTCAAGCTCTTCACCCCCGAACTGCTACAACGCTGGCCTTGGCTCAAAATGATCGTCGTCCCGTCGGACGTGGTGGGCCACGCCTATCACTGGTCGGTGGTCATCGCCAGCGGCGTTTTGGCCGCCGGGATGTTGGTTTGGTTCAGCCGGCTGCCCTATCCGAAATCGGCCGAAGAAGAACTCCAAGAAGCGATCCATCAGGCCGATCACGATGACCGAAACGAGCCGCGTGCGGCGTCGCAACAAGAAGCGGATTCATCAACACCATCCGAACTCCCCACTCCCGCACCCTGAAGGCCCGCTTCGTCTTCCCCGTCGCCGGCCGGCCGATCCCCGACGGCACGCTGACGCTCCGCGGCGAGCGAATCCTCGCCGTCGGCCGCAACCCGGCCGGCGACACGGTTAGTGGCACGGCCGAGGATCTGGGAAACGTGGCCATTCTGCCGGGGCTGGTCAACGCCCACACCCACCTGGAGTTCAGCCGGTTGAGCCGCCCGCTGGGCGAGCCGGGCATGGGCTTCGCCGATTGGATCCGCCTGGTCATCGACCTCTTCCGCCAAGGACCCGGCACCTCGCCCGAGTCGGTCCGACGGGGGCTTCAGCAAAGCGTCCGCCTGGGAACCACCACGTTGGGCGAGATTGCCCGGCCGGGTTGGCCGGTCGACCGGTTCGCCAACGCGGCGGTGGACGCCACGGTCTTTCTCGAATTGATCGCCCCCACGCCCGACCGCGTGGCGGGGCTGTTGGATCTGGCCCCAAGGCACGTCCGGTCGTCCGACCCGGCGGGACATTGGCGGCCGGGGCTCAGTCCACACGCTCCCTACAGCGTGGTCGCGGAACTGCTCACAGCCGCCGCGTCCCTTTCCGCGACCGCCCGGACGCCGCTGGCGTTTCACCTGGCCGAGTCCCGCGAGGAGTTGGACTTGATTTGCCGGCGGAGCGGACCGTTTTGCGACGGCTTCGAGGAGTTGGGAACCTGCCACCCCCAACGTTTCGCCCCCGGCGGACGGCCGCTCGATTATCTTCGCACCCTGGCCATCGCGCACCGCGCGTTGGTGATCCACGGCAATTACCTCGACGACGAGGAAATCGCCTTCCTGGCGGAGCGTGCCCGGCGGATGGCCGTCGTCTACTGTCCCCGCACGCACGCCTATTTCGGCCACGATCCCTATCCGCTCGAGAAAATGCTCGCGGCCGGCGTAACGGTCGCCTTGGGCACCGACTCCCGGGCGTCGTCGCCGGACTTGAGCATGCTGGCCGAGATGCGGTTTGTGGCCGAGAGATACCCCCAAGTGGGCCGCGACGTCGTGCTGCGATTGGCAACGCTCGACGCCGCCCGGGCCTTGGGCCGCGCTTCGGAAGTCGGCTCGCTGGAGCCCGGCAAGCATGCCGACCTGGCCGTCGTCGCCTTGCCTGAAGGCGATGCGGTTGACCCGCACGACCTGATCTTCGACAGCAACGAACCGGTGGTAGCGACGTGGTATCGCGGCACGAGGGTTGCTCCGTGACGTCCCTCAATCCGCATTTCTCACCACGAAGGCTTGTAGCTCTGGGTTCTTCTGGAAACTGTAGGGCACGCCCTCTGTGGCGTTCCGAGAAGCGGCGAAAACAGGCCCAATGGCACCTCACTGAACGCCACAGAGGGCGTTCCCTACGGAAGTCCGACTCACGGGCCCGACCTCGACGCCTTCTCATCCAGCCCCGAGGTGCCGAAGCGACGGGCTAACTCGGCCTCCACGTCGCCGAGCGGCACGCGGCAATAGGCCAACATCACCAGCAGATGATAGATCAGATCGGCCGCTTCGTGGACCACCGCCCCGGAGGCCTCCTCGGCGACCCGGGCGGCCTCGACCAACTCGCCCGCCTCTTCGCACACCTTGGCTGCGATGGCGTCCACGCCGCCGTCGAAGAGTCTCGTGGTGTACGAGTTCGGCGGCCGTTTGGCCTTGCGATCCTCGATGACGGCCATCAAACGCGAAATCACGGTTTGCTCGTCGCTCATACGGCGCCCTTCCCCTTCGGCGAATCAGACATCACAATCAACTGAAGGTGTCCGGGAATTCAAGCCTGTAGGCAACGGCCTCCGTGCCGTTCCGTGGAGTGGAGCCACCGATCGCACCGGAACGGCACGGAGGCCGTTCCCTACAGCGTTTTGAATTCCTGGACACCCTCAATTAATTCAATAAACCAATCCCGAGCCCGCAACTCAATCCCAAATCCGAAATCTGAAATCCTCAACCCCATGCCCTTCACTCCCGCCCTCGACTGTTGGTTCCTCACCGGCCCTACCGCCGCCGGCAAAACGGGTGTGGGCGTGGAGTTGGCCCGGCGGATCGACGCCGAGATCGTGTCGTTGGACTCGATGGCACTCTACCGGGGTATGGACGTCGGCACGGCCAAACCGCCGCCCGATCAGTGGGGCGGCATCGAGCACCACCTGATCGACGTGATCGAGCCGCACGAGCAGTTCAGCCTGGCGCAATACATCGAAGCCGCCCGGCGCTGTACTCAACAGATCCAATCCCGCGGCCGGCAAGCGCTCTTCGTGGGCGGAACGCCATTGTACTTGAAAGGGCTGCTGCGGGGAATCTTCGACGGTCCGCCGGCCGATTGGGAGTTTCGCAATCGACTTCGCGAAGAAGCCCGGCAACGTCCACCGCCATGGCTGCACGGGAAAGTGGCCGAAGTCGATCCCCAGGCGGCCGCTCGGCTGCATCCCAACGACACCCGACGACTGATCCGGGCCTTGGAAGTGTACGCAAAGACGGGCCGGCCGATCAGCGACTTTCAGCAGCAGTTCGACACCGGCCGGGCGGCTGAGGCGTGTCGGGTCTTCGTGCTCAACTGGCCCCGCCGCGAATTGCACGAGCGAATCGACCTCCGCGTAGAGCAGATGTTCGCCGGCGGCCTGATCGACGAGGTCCGGTGTTTGTTGGCCCGCTCGCAGCCGCTAAGCAGAACGGCCCGCAAGGCCGTGGGCTATCGGGAAGTGATCGAACATCTCGCCGGCGAGCACGATCTGGCCGAGACCATCCGGCTGGTCAAGACGCACACCCGGCAACTGGCCAAACGTCAAGCCACCTGGTTCCGCAGCCTCAGCGAGTGTCGTTTCGTACCCGTGCCCGGCCCGATCGACGCGGTTGAATTGGCAGGGAGGATAGCTACTGCGGGTGGAACTTGACCGCCCTAATGATGGAAAGCGACCGTTTAGCTGCCGCCGGCACGGCGGCTTTGCATAAGAGAATATTCCTTGTAAGAAGTCGCCGTGCCGGCGACGGCTAAACGACCAAGCTAACTTGCACGGCCCGCTGGAATGCCCATTCAAGTCTTCAAGCCGCCCGACGCGGGCTGTGTCAAGTTGAGCGCCTTGTTAGCCGGCTTTGGAATCAGCCAGACCGCATGTGTTGTTACAATCAATCCCAAAGCGAAAGGCACCACACAACGAAGGCGGCAAATCCAATAAGACAAACGTTGCCCGTCTTCTTGTAGCCCTTTCGGATTGCGTCGATACCGCCGCCCAGCCAGGCGCCGTATAGCCCGGAGAACAGCCAGAACGAAGCTGCATCCCAAGCAGTATCGCTTTTTCCAATGTCGATTGCGACTCCCAACCAGAGGAGTCCGGCAATTGCAAACCCAACCATCACGCCTTTGGTTGTCGCTCCGCGAGAACCGGCCAAAGAACAGGCGACACCAGCCACGGGCACAAGCATGATCCAACCCATTTGTCTCATCCACTGGCTAAACTAAGGACTTATATGGGAATTACTTCCGTATAGTAGCCATCTCGCTCCGCGAGATGTAGCCCGAAACAGTCTGGATTTGCGATGGCCACATCTCGCCGAGCGAGATGGCTATTATACGGCGCCGGCGGGCCGCGAACCTTTGCGCCCCGGCCGGCAATGTTTAGAATAGTGAATTCGGCACTTTTGGTGACCAATACTATTAGGGAATCCGCCTTCCGCAAACCATCCTCGTTGGGGGAGATACCTTGCTGCGCACGCACACCTGTGAACAACTCCGGACCGAACACGTCGGCCAAGAAGTAACCCTTTGTGGCTGGGTAGATACCACCCGAGATCATAAAGGCGTGCTGTTTGTCGACCTGCGGGACCGCTACGGCATGACGCAAATCGTGTTTGCACCGGAAGGGGGGGAGGAAAACCTGGCTCTCTCGAAGACCTTGCGGAGCGAATTCGTGATTGCCGTGACCGGCAAGGTTTCCCCCCGTCCGGAGGGTACCGTCAATCCGAAACTGACCACCGGCGAGATCGAGGTTCGCTGCCGCAAGTTGGAAATTCTCAATCCCAGCCTCACACCGCCGTTCCAACCGGGCCAGAGCGACTTGCCTGGCGAAGACCTGCGGCTGAAATATCGCTACATCGATCTGCGCCGCCCCGCGATGCAGCAGACGATCATGCTGCGGCACCGGATGATCAAGATCATGCGGGACTACTGCGACGAGTTGGGTTTCATCGACATCGAGACCCCCATGCTCGGCCGCAGCACGCCGGAAGGCGCCCGCGACTACCTGGTCCCCAGCCGCATCCAGGAGGCCGCCTTCTACGCCTTGCCGCAGTCGCCCCAGTTGTACAAGCAGATCCTGATGATCGCCGGCTACGATCGCTACGTGCAGATCGCCCGGTGTTTTCGCGACGAGGACCTTCGGGCGGACCGTCAGCCGGAGTTCACGCAGTTGGACCTGGAGATGTCGTTCGTCGACGCCGACGACGTGATCGGCGTGGTCGACGGCCTGGTGGCCCGCCTGGCCAAGGAGGTCCTCGGCCTGGAGGTTCCGCTGCCGCTTAGGCGGATGACCTACGACGAGGCCATGCAGCGGTTCGGCCACGACGCGCCCGACCTGCGTTTCGGCATGGAGTTGATCGACGTGACCGATCTGGCCGGGCAAACGGAGTTTCGGGTGTTTCGCGGCGTGGCCGACGGCGGCGGCCGGGTCCGCGGCATCAACGCCAAGGGGGCCGCTCAGAACTATTCCCGCAAGGGAATCGACGGACTGACAGCTTACGTCCGGGAAGATTTCGGCGCCCAGGGGCTGGCCTGGTTCAAAGTGGATCAAGACGGCAAGTTGGCCTCGCCGATCGCCAAGAACTTCGCCCCCGAGTTGCTCGAGCAGTTCGGCCGGCGGATGCAGGCTGAGCCGGGTGACTTGCTGCTGCTGGTGGCCGATCGATTCGAGGTCACCTGCAAGGCCCTCTACGGGCTGCGCAAGCGGTTGGGGGCGGAGCTGAAGCTTTACGACCCGGCCCAGATGCACTTCTCCTGGGTCGTCGA
>SDBV01005732.1_pt1 | contig 17437 bp, 15 predicted proteins | sample 2277081 | NCBI WGS metagenome assembly SDBV01 (sample SAMN10402039, study PRJNA504765) | marine sediment metagenome | isolation source: marine sediment core GS10_PC15, 223 cmbsf | place: Arctic Ocean: Southern Knipovich Ridge | collected 2010 | reverse complement strand
AAAATGTCGCCGGATCACCTGCATCTTATAGTTATAACTAAAGGCGGCGACGAAAAACGTTTTAAGGCGATTTGATGAAAAACAAGCTGCTTATATTTTTGTTGACGATCGTCGCCATGGCGCTGCCGGCGCCCGGGGTGGTCACGACGATCAATTCGTTCAACGCGGGCGAACTTTCTCCACAGCTCGAGGGCCGGACGGACATCGCCAAATACTACTCCGGGAACAGGACGCTGGAGAACTTCCTGGTGTTCAGCTATGGAGGCGCCACCAGACGGCCGGGGACCAGGTTTATCGCAGCGGCCAAGAACTCCGACGAAGCGGCCAGGCTGATCCCGTTTGAGTTCTCGACCGAGCAGGCTTATATGCTGGAATTCGGCGACGAGTACATCCGGTTCTATCGCGACGGCGGCCAGATCCAGAACGACGTCGGCACAGCGCCGTATGAGATCTCCACACCATACGACACCGATCCGGACCCGGTGACCGGTGTCGCGACAAACCTGTTCGAGCTGCACTTCATCCAGTCGGCCGATACGATGTATGTCGTTCACCCCAGCTATGCTCCGCGGGTACTGACCCGGACGGGACATACGAGCTGGACGCTGACCGAGATTGATTTTCAGCGGGGCCCGTTCCTCGATGAGAATGAAGATGACACGATAAAGATCACGACGACCGGGTATGCGGTGACCGCGGTCGATACGAGCAGCGAAACGTTGGGGTTTACCGGCGACCTGACGGGTATATTCGACGATAACGAAAATTTTATGATAGCCGGCTCGACCGGGAATGACGGGACCTGGACGGTATCGTCTACATCGTTCTCAAGCCCGACAACAACCGTGACGGTTACCGGGGATCTGACCGACGCGACAGTCGACGGCAGTGCTATCGTTGTCGACGGTGTGGTGACCTTAACGGCCACCAGCGCTATATGGGACACGACCAATCATGTAGGGGCGCTGTGGAAAGTAACCCACACCGCCGATGCCGAGAGCGCCGCGGGGTCATTTAATAATAACGGGTCCGAACAGAACACCGCGTCGATCCCGATGCAGCTAAACCGCAAGTTCATATTCACTACTCACGGCACCTGGAGCGGTGACGTGCATCTGCAGAGGAGCTTTGACGGCGGACAGACGTGGAAAACACGGCTGCCGGTACACTATGAGGACGACGGGAACCGGCAGTTCAGTGAGTCCGAGGGGGTTGACGACGCGATCTACCGGGTACACATTCCCGCCAGCAGCGCCGGGATCGATTCCGGGACGGTGAAGGTCAACCTGACGGCGTTTAGCTTTGACGTCGACGGGATGGTCAAGATAACCGCGGTGGCCTCTACCACATCGGCTACGGCGACGGTGAAGAACCTGTTCGGCGATGTATCGGCTACCTCACGCTGGGCGGAGGGGGCATGGTCGCTGGACGAGGGGTTCCCGACAACCGTTCAGTTCTACGAGGAACGGATCGCATATGCGGCGACGACGAACAAACCGCAGACGGTCTGGTTCAGCCAGACGGACGACTGGCCCAATTTCCTCGCAGGAGATCTCGACAGTGACGCGATGATATACACTATCGCCGCCGACCAGGTCAACGCGGTCCGGTGGATGAGCTCGCAGTCGTGGCTGCTTCTCGGGACCACAGGTGCCGAGTGGAAATTGGGAAGCGGTAATAACGAGGACCCGCTGACCCCGACACAGGTCGTGGCAAAGAAACAGACCAACAACGGCTCGGCATACCTGCAGCCGGCTGTTGTTAATAACGCGATCCTTTACGTCCAGCGGCAGGGAAAGAAGCTGATGGAGCTGGTGTTTAGTTTCGAAGCCGACAGCTGGCTGTCACCGGACCTTACGATTCTTTCAGAGCACATAACCGCCGGCGGGATCGTTCAGATGGCGTTCCAGCGAACGCCCGACCCCATAATTTGGGCGGTGCTGACCGATGGGGATATCGCGGCGATGACTTACCAGAGGAGCCAGGACGTTGTCGCCTGGCACCGGCATACGTCCGGGACCGCCGATTTCGAATCGGTGGCGTCGATCCCGGGCAGCGGGGAGGACGAGGTGTGGGTGTCTGTCGAGCGGACCATCGACGAGTCGACCGTGCGGTATGTCGAGCAGTTCGCGCCCCGCGACTGGGGCAGTGATCAGGAGGATATATTCTTTGTCGACTCAGGGCTTACTTTCGACGGGGGTGCGGCGGTAACGATCACGGGGATCAGCAAGGCCAACCCGGCGGTCGTGACAGCGGGTTCGCATGGATTCAGCGACGGGGATCAGGTGCGGATCGTCGATGTTGTCGGGATGACGGAGATCAACGACACTGTATACACAGTCGACGACAAGACCGACGACACCTTCTCGCTGGACGATTCACAGGGGATCGGCAATATAACCTCGGCGGGGTTTACCTCGTATAAATCCGGGGGGACAGCCAGCCAGGTGGAGAATCGATTTACCACGCTGTCGCACTTAGAAGGCGAGGCGGTCGATGTGGCGGCGTCCGGTGAGTTCTATGGGACGACGACGGTTGACTCGGGGATAGTGACTCTAAGCAGCTTTCACAACACCGTGCATATCGGCCTGAACTACATCTCAAAACTGGCGCCGATGAAGCTGGAGGTGCCGGGAAACAATATCAGCGGCAGGACAAAACGGATCACGGACATTACCGGGAAATTCTTCGAGACCCTGCAGTGCAAGTACGGACCGACCGAGGGGTCACTGCTGGATCTGTTCGATCTTAGCGATGAGTTCGATCAGCTCGAGGGCGTCCCGGCACTGTTCACCGGCGACAGGAAACAGGATTTCGACGGCGAATATGAAACCCAGGGAAATATCTACCTGCAGGCTGACCAGCCTTTGCCGTGTACTATTTTAAGTTTGATACCGGAATTTGAAGTTTATAGATGAGGAGTCAGAATGTATGGACGTCAGTTAATAATGGATTTGTATGGGTGTAACCCTGAGTCATTTACAAGAGAATCTATCGAGCAGTGGCTGATCGATCTTTGTGAGTTGATAGACATGCAGAGAGAGGACCTTCATTTCTGGGATTACGAAGGCTGTCCGGAAGAAAAAGCGGCGGCCCCGGATCATTTGGCGGGAACCTCCGCGGTTCAGTTTATCACTACCTCAGACATAGTTGTCCATGCTATTGATCGCCTGGGGGAATGTTATATCGATCTGTTTACGTGCAAAGCATTCGAACCCGAGTTAGCTATCGCTATGACTAAGCGCTGGTTTGAGGCATCAGATATGGAGCATATTGTTTTAGACAGAGGAAGGAAATCAAAATGCAAGCAGCTTTTATAATCCCGACAGGTATCGGATGTGAGATCGGCGGACATGCCGGCGACGCGACGCCGGCCCTAAAACTGATAGCGTCGGTGTGCGATACAGTGGTCACTCATCCCAACGTGGTGAACGCCTCGGATATAAACGAGATGCCGGTTAACGCTTTGTATGTCGAGGGCAGTATGCTCGACAGGTATCTGGCGGGAGAGATAAGCCTGGTACCGTCGGTGTCGAACAGGATCCTCGTAGTGGTAAACGCACCTGCAAGGCCCGAGACCATAAACGCCGTCAGTGCTGCCATGTCCATACTCGGAGTTACCGCATCGATCATGGAATTAAAAAAACCACTGATCATGAGGGCTAAGTTTAATGATGACGGTACAGCTGGTGGAACATATTCAAATACCAATGGCCTGATCGAGGAGGTACGGTCTGTCGATTTTGACGCGTTGGCGATAGCAACTCCTATTGAGTATGACCCGATGCAGCAAATAGAATATTTCAGGACCGGAGGGGTAAACCCCTGGGGTGCGATAGAGGCCACGGTATCAAAGATCATATCCCAGTCAATTATGAAACCGGTTGCGCATGCTCCTATCGAGACGGAAACCCCGGAAATAAAAGAGTTTAACGAAGTTGTCGATCCACGCATGGCGGCAGAGATGGTATCGTTTGCATACCTGCACTGTGTACTTAAAGGGCTGTACACAGCGCCAAGGATCATCGACGAAAGAGGGTTCAAAACCAACAAACCTATTGATGTTCTGATAAGCCCGATGTGCTGGGGAGAGCCGCACAGGATATGTGAAGAGCGCGGGATCCCCATAATCTACGTTAAGGAAAATACGACCGTCCAGAGAAACAACGCAGAGCTCAAAGGTATTATTGTCGAGAACTACCTGGAAGCGGCCGGGGTTGTCGCAGCGGTGCGGGCGGGGATCTCGAGAGAATCATTACGCAGACCGTTGGCTGCGACGACAGTAATAAGGAGAATTTAACTATGCCACTTAGTAGTGCAAAGAAGACTAAGATACCGGCCTCCCCGAGTGCTCCGCCCACACCTACCGGCGAGTTGGGGGATGCGGCGGCCGAAGAGGTTAAGGCGCGAAAGCGGAGGCGTCAGGGACGTGCCAAAAGCCGGGTCACACAATTCAACACCAGCGATGTTAATATACTGCGTCCATCGTTAAAGGATGAACTTGGATAATGTTTGAACTGGTTGACTACAAACCGGAGCATGCAGTCGAGATCGTTGCCGGAGGCGCGGTTCAGCCGGACCTTAAATGTTGCGACGAGGTCGAGCCGTGGGCCGAGACGCTTGCCAGGTACCCGGCGATGACCGGGATGTGGGACGGACGTCCGGTGAGCTGCGGCGGGATCGTGATACTTATGCCGAAACACCGGGGCGAGGCGTGGTTTTTGGCGGTGAAGGATATCGGCAAGCTGCACATCGACCCGCAGATCGCACGGAACTGGTTTTACGATCAGATCATCGAAAGCGAGCTTGTCAGGACCGAGGCGCCATGCAGGGAGGATTTTGACGCGGGTATAAAATATGCCCTGTACCTTGGATTTAAATTCGAGGCCCGGCTGGAGAAGTACTGGGGACCCAAGACGGACGCACTTATGCACGTTATAATAAATACCGGCAAGGAGATTTGAGATGCCTTTTACAGCGGCGGCAGCGGGAACGACGGGACTTACGGCCGGCGGAGCTTTGGCGGCTAATATAGCGGTCACCGCCGCGGTGCTCGGTGCGGTATCGTCGGCGAATGTTGCGTCTCAGCAGGCAAAGAACCAGTCGGCGATCGCAGAGGCGAACGCCGAGCAGAGTACTGAGGAGGCCCGGCTGCGGAAAGTAGCCGGCCAGGAAAAACAGCGGATCCTGCTTGAGGAGCGGAGGAGGATACTTTCCAGTAACCGGGCAAGGTTCGGCAAGAGCGGGGTGGTGTTTGAGGGCTCACCGTTGATCGTCCAGCAGGAGGCGGCCAGGAACCTGACCAACAATGCGGCGACCGAGGCGTTCAACACCGAGCTGGGGATCCGGGGGGCCGAGAGAGAGGCCCAGATCAGCCTCCTGCGGGGCAAGAGTGCGAGAACGACCGGGAAACTTCGGGCCGGACAGGCGCTGTTTACCGGCGGGACGCAGATCGCACAGACAGGACTTCAAGTGGAGCTTGCGAAAAATGCCTAAGATAACCGTACCGCAAAAAACGACCGTTCCGGGTACCGACCTTGGTCCCAAAATACCGATCGGACTGTTCAGCGATCAGTTTGCCGCTCGCCGAGCAGGGGCAGAGGCGATCGGACAGGCCGGTCAACTGGCAGCCAACTCGGCTATAAATACGATCAGGGCACAGGGAGCCGAGGAGTCTACATCCGCCAGGCTGGACTATGCGACGGCATTTCGCGAGTTTCAGCCGGAGTTGCTCAAAAGTACGGACTATAGTACTTACGGCGAGAAATTCAACGCATGGCACGACGCGTTTACCGCCGAGCGGATCAAGAAAGTCAACCACAAAGGGGCCGCCCGCAGGACACAGATAGAGTTCGACTATCAGCGGGCCCTGCGCGGCCGGACGATCGACAGCGACGCACAGACAAAACTTGTCAGGGAGACCCGAAGAACATTACCGGCTAAGATCGATGCGTTCGTGTCCGAGGAGCTGGGAGCCAATACGCCGGAGGAGATTAAGAAGGCAAATACCGAGCGGGCGGAGTACTTCCAAACACTTATCGAGACCAAGGTGCTCAACGAGGCCGAGGCGGCGGCGCTGGAGAACCAGTACCAGACCGCAAAGGGTGAGAGGGTTTTACAAAACACCGTCACCGCTCTCGCCGTCGAGGAGGGCTGGGACGAGGCGCTTAAATGGCTGGATGAACCGGGAAATGCAGAAAAGCTGTTCGATGAGTTTGGTATTAAGGTACAGGACCTTACATCACTGAAAAACGCGGTAAAGGCCAGCGCCGAGCGTTCCCGCAGCGATGGGATCGTAACGCTGGCCCGGCAACGGGAGGCCGACGGCGGCGAGTTTGTAAACCGGCTGGACGGGCTGGTACGCGGAACGGCCAAGGATGACACTTTCAACGACCTGATCGACGATGTGCTGGCGTCATCGCTGACACCGACAGGGGAGAACAGCAAGCAGTCGTGGATCGATAAGATAAACAGCCAGTCCAAAGCGATCAACGACGGTAAGGAGGACCCGTTCAACCAGACGGATAATGCCGTCCTGTTCGAGCTGAGGACCAGGATCGAGGACGACCCGGGTTCGGTAACGGTAGACGAGCTGCGGGAGAAAGTTGGTAAGAGCATAAGCATCGCTGATTATAACACACTGTTCGGGATGGTGACCGATGCGGACAATCCACTGAACAAACCGCAGGCAACGCGGGGCCAGCAGATAATATCCCGGTTGAGACAACTAGCGATTGATGATTTCAAAGCAGGTAAGCTTCCCGAAGGACAGGAGGATCTCACCCTGCGCCAGATAGAGCTTGACTATCAGAGGACGCAGAACGAATTCGATCGGTGGCAGCTCGATAATCCCAAAGCAACCGACGCCGAGATCGAGGATAAGCTGCAGGTGTTGACCGAGCCGGCCGCCAAGGTTGTAGTGGAGGGATTTTTTCTAAGACTTGGCAGGTTCTTAAAGGGCGGCAACATCACCGGCGCCGGCGATCCTCTCAGGAGAGGTGCTCCGGATACCACCGTGATGGTCTCTCCAACCGGGCAGCCGTTCAACGTTCCACTCGGGAAAAAACAGTTATTCATCGATAATGGATTTACGGAGAAGTAATGGCGTTCGACCCGTTAAAACATGGAGCAACCCCTGTATTCGATCCTGTGGCCGCAGGTGCGGTAGCCCTGGAAGACGAGCAGGAAGGTCTCGACCCGAGTCGTTTATCAGGCCTTGCCCGGCTGGGCCCGAGTAAAACAGCCATGATCCCGGAACCCGACAGCCTGGCGTTCGATATACTCGAACAGTTCGCGGTCGAACAGCGTCCGATACTTTCATGGCTGCCGGAGGAACAGGCCAAGATCGCTAAAAGCATCCTGTCATCGCTGGAGGACCCGGAAAACTCTCAGGCCAGGCTGACAAACTCTTTATATATGTCAGATATGTTTGGTATTGGGATTGTCGACGCAATGGATCTGCACGATCAGATGGCGGGGCATATAACCGGCATGGCAGGACAGTCGGCGACGAACTATCTCAAGGAACTTGCCAAACATGAGGTTAAGAGGAAGGATGTTAAAACGGTGGTTCGGGACGCTTTCAGGATGTCGGGGATCCAGCTGACAAAGGCGCTGGCCGGTACCGCGCAGATGATCGGCGAGTTCGTTCCCGAGATTCCAAACGCCGGAACATACTGGCTGCAATACGGTATACAGGAACCGTTTGAGATCGAGGAAAAACTGACTGAGTGGGGCAGGGTGATGAACGAAGCGACGGACGTATACCTGGCCGAGCATCCCGACGAAGCTATTCAGGTCATACCGGGCAGAGGGTTTCTCGGGACCTCAAAACAATTATTGCAAAGACCTGAGAATATTCTGCAGGGAGCTTTAGAAGCTGTACCGATGATGATGGAGGCCTACTTGGGTCATCTTACGGGGACATCGGCGGCTAAGTATGCCGGCTGGGGACAAAAATTGTTGCCGTGGCTGGGCAGGGTTCTGGGGATAGCGGCTCCGATCACCGCGGCAACTTATGCAGATTCCCGTAAGAACGGGGCGCCACCATCGGCGGCACTGCCCCAATCGATACTGACGGGGTTGGGTGAGGGTATAATCGAGGAGTGGACGCTCGGCGCCAAAGTCAAAGTTTTCAAAGGTGTTGGACTCGCCGCCAGAAAAGGGATAGGCCAGACGACCGCTGCGATATTGCTTGGGGGCGGCAAATCGTTCGGCAGGGGTGTTGTCGAGGAGGCAGGGCAGAGACTTAACCAGAATTTCTGGAACATGGTGTTCAGCGATCCGGACCAGGTGTTGCTTGAGGGGGTTTCCGAGGATGCAGCGACCGGTGGGTTTGTCGAGTTGTTCATGACAGGGACGGCGGCGGTCGCCGGCAAGGCGGTCAGCACACTAACCCCCGCACAAAAAGAGCTCAGGGTCGAGCAGATACGCAAGGACATAAACAAAAACGAGGGGTTTAGTCCGGAAGAAAAAATCGAGATCAACGCCGAACTTGACAGGGTTATAGCTGAGGACATCACACCAGCCGCTGCTGAGGCACCGGCTGGTGAAGTCGCTGGGAGGGAGGAGTTAGGTGTCACAGAAGGCGAAGGCGTTACAGAGGACGTGGAGGCTGCTGAGGCGGCAAAGAAAGTGGACTCAATAGCAAAACATCCAAACGTTGTGGAAGCAAACCGCAAACTTGAAGAGGTTGAGAGGCGTAGAGATTTACCTTCTGATGAAGGAGGATTTGCAACTCAAGCAAGCGGGACTGGGCAATTTACGAAAGCGAATAAGGCTGTTGGGTTGGCAATAAAATCTGTAGCAAAAGAACTTGGTATCGAAATAAGCACTCAAGACGATATAAATATTCGCACCATTTTAGCCCAACCCACACCAGAGGCCGTAGAGGGGGCTGAGGGGGAAGGGAAAACGGTAGGGAAACAAACAGACACAACAAAACTGTTGAATAGCAAAGGCGTTGATGTTATTGCTGATGAAAATTTCCCTATTAAAAAAGGAGCAGTAACAATATTTAACAAAAAGACTGGTAAGTTAGAGATTAGATACAATCCTAAAGTTTTAGATATTCGCCCAGACACCCTTGAACATGAAGCTGGTCATGCTCTTGACATACAAAACAAATTAAGAGGTAATCTTAGTTTAGCCGAAGCGAAAGAATTAGCCACGCTATTTGGGCTTCATGTTGAAAGTTTCTTCCCAGACCAAAAGCAAACAGAAGAAATCCACGAAAAAATCACAGAAGATATATTAGACACAGAGGAGGGCGGAGCGGAAAGCACTCACGAGCAGAAAGAGGAAACATTCGCAGAAGCATTGTCTATGTTTATTAAAAATCCCTTAAAAGCCATAAAGGCTGCCCCATTGTTGGCCAAGAGGCTCGGTATTAAAATACCCACCGCAGAGGCCGTAGAGGGGGCTGAGAGGGAAGTATCGGAGATCGCAAAAGAGGAAAATATACGGAAATTCGCACCATTCTGGCTAACTGATCAAATGCCAAAGGAGATATTTGATCAATGGATTTCAGGTGAACTTACAGATTCCGAAGTAGTCGATATAGCTTTGGCGGGAAAGAAAAATCCTACAACAGCAGAAAAACTGAAAAGCGTAAATGAACAGGATATAGGGATAAGTGAAAGGGATCCAGAAGAGCGTAATCGAAGATTGATTACCGCACCTACTATCGAAGATAGCATTACGGTAACACATCAAGACGCTTTGGGTGTAGCGATAGAGGCGGGATTAAAGGATTTGGAAGCAGCTAAATTAATAGCAGTAGCCAGCGAACTTGGGGATATATTAGGCAGATTTCCAACACGGGAAGAGTCAATAGCAGAGTTTAAAAGAAGGGAAAAAGCTTTACCCACCCCCACAGCCAAGCCAGAGGGGGAAGTGCAAGCGCCGGGCCTCACTGCTGAGGCTACGGTGAAGTCTGAGCGTAAAAAGAATAAAGGCGCTATCGTCGACGCCCGGGCTATCGAAAAGGATGTCAAGAAACTGCAAAAAGAAGTCGAGGAGCTCGATAAGTTAGTTGTCGAAAACAATAAACGCAAAGGGACCACCCAGTTCGATGAGGGTCTTGGTAAGTCGATGATAGCCAAACAGGTCAAGAAACTCAAAGAGATCGACAAAAAATCCAAGCAGGCGGTCAGGACTTTACGCGACCGGATAGAAGAGATGGTCAAGGTCAAGGGGTTGTCGAAAAAAGATATATCGGATTTGAGCCTGGAACATACCGGATTCCGCAAACTTACCGGCAGGGTTGTTGAAAAGAAGATCACTGTCGATAAACTGGTGGATCTCCTGGAAGCTATCGAAAAAGCCAGACCGACTATCGTCGGGCATAAAAGAGTATTGAGCCAAAAGACCGAGGATCAGATCGCGGCGTTTAAGGACAGCCTTATCAAGGCGAAGAAACTTACCGAGTCGGAGTTTACGAGGATCCTCGGGCTTGCGACGAGCAAAGGGTTTGGACAGGTCGGAGAGGGGAAACCCAGACCGCCGCGATTTATCAGCGCAGAGAGTTTCATAACCCAGGAAGAGGCCCGGGACCTTCTTGACAGGATGCACGACAGCGCCCAGGTATTCAGGGTTACAGAACCGTTAAAGCAGGCGGTTGAAAACAAGCCGGAGATCAAAGCGGCCATGGAGGAGGTTGTCAAACAGCCGCCTTCTATAGGGGATCCGACTTTGGATACGATACCGAACAGAATCAGAAATGCTGTGTTCGGCACGGACTTTTTCGACAGGCTGTACAGTATGCGGTTTTATGCGCAAAGACTTGGCGATCGAATGAGCGAGCCTGTTTATAAAATATATAATCAGTTGAGAAGGACCGGACAGCGGCTTACTCGAGAGAGGCAAAAGGTATTTGACTTTTTGGGTACATTGCCTGATTTCGATCTGATAGCCGCCGACAACGAAGCACTTCAAAGAGTTAGCGACGCCATCGCTTCGAAATCGAACCTGAAAAACAGGCCGGCGTTCCCGATGAACATTACCCCAAGCGAGATGAAACTGGTCGCTGAGATCGAGAAGATATTTAAGGTGTACGAGTTCCACGCCAAAGTCGGTAAATTTTTCCAGCACAAGGAAGATCTCACGAGGATGCCTCAATATTTGAAATTTAAGGACAGCATCGATAAGGCCCTGGATATTTATGACACCGAGGGCGTCGACGCATTGTTCGAGTATATCAAGACTCAGGACTGGGGGGTTGTTTCTGCGGGGTATGAACCCATGCGGTCGGTGATAAGAAAAATATCGACGCATCAGATGCCGGATATCGCCGTAGGTAAAACTCATATCAAGGTCAGGGGAATCGAATACGCTCAACAGGACAGGAACATATTATCGCGGCTCCAATCTTACATGAGACAGATGGATATGCTCGCATTCATGCAGCCGACGATCAAGGCCTGGGTGAGAATGATCGGCGATAATATTCACCTGATGGAAAATCCGGATAATATTCAGCAGGTGGTCAGTACGTATCTTAATAATCTTAAAAAGACCAACGTCGAGGATGGTTTGGTCGAGGAGGTGATGCGCAGATTGTATTCACAGGCAATTACCACCCGGGTGTTGGCCGATCCTATAAAGCCGCTCCGAAACCTTTTACAAAACGCGGCTTTCAGTGAGGATCGCGGAGATCTGGTTAATAAAAACAACAAGCCGTTATCGGAGAAAGACCTGGAATTTCTTGAGACATTCGTTCAGCAGGACAGGGTCATGATGAGCGACTGGGCGTTTGCCGGCCTGGATCCTTTGAACCTGCCGGTCATAGGCCAAAGGAGGCTCGGGCTCGATAAATTAACCAAATGGGTTCAGCGACATAGTCAGTATCCGGCATCTGACAGGTTGAACAGGCACTGGAGTTTCTGGGCGAAAATAAACAGGGTTCGCAATGCGTTTGCAAAGGACCAAAGCCTTGACGAGAAGATGAAGGAATCACGGTTTACAGATATGCAGCGAAGCGAGCAGATACTTGCTCTTGAGATCCTTGCTACCGAGGGCGTTAATGCGATGAGCAGGTTCATCGCCCAGGTCCATACGGACAATACGCATTTTCTGTACGCAAGAGAGGATAGATCGCCGGCCGAGCAGACGAGGGTGGGGAAACTTGTATTGAATCTGATATTGTTTAAACGGGCGGCCACAGAAAAATGGGTGCTGCAGATGCAAAAAGCCACGCAGACGGGCACGCTCCAAAGCAGGGTCAGAGCGGCCAGGGTGATAGTATCGTTGGTGGCGTGGAGTGCCTTAATGAATATACTCTGGAAAACGCTGACCGGCAACGACAGGGGACCTTACGATTTTATCAATTTCCTGGAGATCAACTCGGGAGGGCTGGAGCTGGCTTCCGTCCAGAAAGTCGAGGATGTGTATAATCTGATGTTACAGGGTGTTACAGGCGATGAAAAGGCTTTAGATAAACTGCCTCGAGCGATAACAACATCTGCCGATTACTTCATTCCATTTTACGATCTCGGTACCAGGGCCATCGAGGCAACGCTTGACGATAAAAATATCGACATTCAGGCGTTACAGGCTATACGTAAAATGATCGACGATGAATATAAGGCCAGGGGCCGGCCCAAAATAGATCGGTCATTGTTGGAGAAATTCCAGTTCACTTTTGGTGGACCGGCGGTCGACAGGAAAGAAAAAAAGAAAAAATCGGGCAGGGCGTTATTTACAGGGACCCCAAAAAGGTGATAATATTGTCAAGGAGAAAAGTTATGTTTAGAAAAATGTTTGTTCTGGTGTTACTGACCGCTATTCTCGGCTGTCAGCCGATCTTCGGCTCGATCACCGAGACCTCAAACCGCGAGTCGCTGTTTACCGGGGACGGGGGGACGGCAGGATTTGTGTTCAGCTTTCCGATCGACACCGGATCTTCGGGTTCGCACGCCGACCTTGAGGTACACCTGATAACGACGGCGACGGGTAATGCGGTCGAGCAGACCGAGACTACACACTACTCGGTGTCGGCGACGAACAATAATTTCAGCAGCGGGGGTACGGTGACGATGGTGACGGCGCCGGCATCGACCGAGATGCTGCTAATTATCCGCGACACGCCCCAGACACAGGAGGCATCTATCGGCGCCTCGGGAGTGAGGCGGACCATCCAGGACGCACTCGACAAGCTTACCAGGGAGGTCATCGATCTGCAGGAGGAGATTAGCAGGTCCTTAAAATTCCCGGTCTCCGACAGCACGTCGATCACCGCCGAGCTCGCCGACTCGGTATCGAGGGCGTCGACAGCGCTCGGGTTTACATCGACCGGGGCACCGGTGGCGATATCGTCGTTCACAGCGGATACGGTGGCGGTCGATGAGTTTATGGAGGACTACCTGGCGAAATCCACCGCCAACACTGCAAACATTTACATGGGGCTGGGTACCACCGACAGCCCGACATTTGTGGGTATAACAGCTACCGGAGCGGTGACGGTGGGTACGACGCTCGGGGTGACAGGTACTACCACGCTCGCTGATGTGACTATCACCGGCGATGTCGGGATGGCTACGGGTAAGACACTGACGGTCGAGACGGTGCAGGCGGTAGATGCGACCGGGCTGCTTTTATTAGAGGACGGCGGGGCGGGGATGATCGTCGAGGACGGCGGGGATATCGGTATCGGCGTGACAGATCCGGACTACAAGCTGGATGTCTGGGATACCGGTGTCGCCACAATCCGGTTGATGAGCGATTCGGACGATAACTCCGCGGATCAGGATGCCGCGATCATCTTCCAGGAGAACGGGACCGAGACCACTGTCGCGAGCATCGGGTATGACGAGGGGCTGGCCGGGCTCAGCATGGGGTCAAAGACCACGACCGATATTTTCATCAAAGCCAGTAACGGCTATGTTGGGCTTGGGGACACTTCACCGAGCTTCCTGCTTTCTGTCAACGACGATGTTGCCGGGTTTACAATGAGAGTCTTTAATGACGGAAACAACGCCAACCGCCAGGTAGTCAGATTGATTGGTGGTCCCGACGACGGTTCGACGGGTAACTGGGACGTCGTTGAGTTCGATGACGGTGACGGTGGTAATATAGGCGGCATCCGGCACCCGACAGGCGGCGGAGCGCTTGCGTTCTTCGATGTATCGGACGAACGGCTTAAAGAAAATGTGCGTGATACGAATATCAAGGGGGTCGATGTGATCAAGTCGCTGAAAGTCAGGGACTTTGAGTGGACCGAAAACGGCGCCACGGTGACCGGCGGGTTCTCGGCCCAGGAGGTTTACGCAGTATGCCCGACAGCTGCGGTACCGCCGGAGCCGGGGAACCCGGACAGTCTGTGGACAATGAGCCAGGGGCAGTTCATACCCTACCTGGTCAAGGCGGTTCAGGAGCTTGAAGCGAAGATCAAGGTCCTGGAAGCGGCGCCGTAAAAAATAAATAATTGAAAATGGATAAGGAGTTTTTGAGATGCCAAAGGACGGTAACGCGATGACGTTAAAACTTGTGCACCTGGTATGGATGATCGTACTGGTTGTTGTCGGCGGTGCGATCAGCTGGGGGATGGTTAAGAACCAACAAAACACCAATGTCAGGGTGATTGAAAAGCTTGATATGGAAAAAGTCGAAAAGGAAGTGTTCGACCAGCACAAAGAACAACAGGACCAGCAGTTCGAATCTTTAAACGATACTCTCAAGACGATCGGCACTCAACAGAGGGCGGGTTTCGAGAAGATCGAGAAGCGGCAGGAGGCGAATTTCGAGAAACTTGACGCCAAGATCGAGAGCATCCGTAAGGAAAAGTAGGTGCCTTTTCTTTGTCTGGACGCCGGCTATGGACAGCCGGCGTCCTTTTATTGAAGAAAATTTTCATCTGTAAACGCTTATAAATAAGGGATTTATGATGTGGCCGTGAGAAAAAGCAAATTATAGTGTTGACAAACTCGTTTTTATGCCGAATAGTATAGGTATGAAGATCGCTGTTGACTCAATGATATTTCAGGTAGTTAAAGAAACCGCCAAGGTGCAATCCTTTCGTCAACAGCGATCAGGACCAGCCGACAGCGGTTTCTTTTTATATAACGAAAAATGTTAATATGGCAAAAACAAAAAACTGGTATAAAAAAGAGAACCTGCTGTCCAGAGTTGCGCGTGAGGCAAGTCTGGCAGGTGAACATAATGCACGATGTGAAATTGTAACGTGTAAATCATGCGGCAGAGACACAACAAATCCGAGTTGTTTATGTGACGAATGTTTGTAAATTTAAAAATGGAGAAATCATGAATACAGGCGACAAAATTGAAGTAGTACGGCTGTCAAGGCCCAAAGAATTTAGGGCCTACGGCCTGTTACAATCCGTCGATGACGGCGGTGGGGTGGTCCTGGAAGGTGACAGCAGGATTTTCAACAGCGTACACTATGGCTTTACGGTGATCGGGCAGTTTCCGTGGACATCATCCGTATCTGGTGACAAGCCAGGGGTTAAGATTATGAACGAGCGCAGTGAGACTAAACAGCCGGAGGATGTGATTGCAGTTGCTGAGAAAATTGAAGGATGGGAAATGACGCCCGAGACACTTAAAAACATGCCTATGCACAGATTTATGGAAGTTGATGCGGATGTATGGGTTATGCGTATTATGGGTGGATGGGTTTATCAATTCAAAAAAGGTGTGACCCACAGGTTTTTTGTACCTGGCCCAAAGGTTCCTGAGCCGAGTATGAATTGAGTGTTTTGCTCTTTAAAAACTTATGGGAAGCGGCGGCGTGTATCGCCCGCAGAATAAGTCCAAGGCCATACTAATGCAACCGGTAACGGTAAACAGTACTGTCCATTGAGCGGTGACGGCCCGGCAGAGTGTTTTGGCCCGCTTTCTATTTAAAAACTGCCCGGGAACCGATCGCCGCTTGTGTGAGAGACAAGCAGGGCCACGGACCCATCGGCGAAAGGGCCCGGGATATAAGCAGGCCCCGAACGTGAGACCGCGTGGCGGGTAGAGTTTCTCGCCCGTCACGGGCCTGCTATTTTAAAACTATGGACAACCGGTTTTAGGCACGGACGTTTGCCCCGGAGCGTTTTTTGCTCCGGGGATTTGATGATTATAGAACGAACGAAGTGAGACTGATTTTGAAAGGAAAACACGATGATACACAAACAGTTATATTATGTTCAAGATGCCAAAGGGTATGTAGGCAATTCGATGCTTTGGTGGAAAAAGGACAACTGTGGGTATGTCTGCGACATCCGAAAAGCCAAAAAATTCACCAAAGCGGAAATCGACAAAATGGATACGATCCAGGATGGCACTAAAAGAGCCTGGCCCGTAGGATATATTGATGATAGAGTTCAATTCCACATCGATATGCAGGATGTAAGTCATAAACAAGCAATGAAAGCAATTCAAACAGAGGATCAGGTACAATGCGTACAGAAAAAATCAGACGGCTGATCTCAGCCGTAGTTGCTGGCCTTTGGGTCGGGATCAAGGTATTGGCTGGCGTCAGGATCGATGATCCGGAAATTGGAGTTAAAATATGAGTGACAGATCCGATCTTATGGATGTTGCACAGCGGTTGCAGGAATGTAAGCGGCTGGTGATGTCGGAGCGGTTCGTGAATTTAAGTGTTCTCCTGAACAAAGCGACGGATCTGGTGGCCGTGTTTCAGGATCAAGATAAAGAAATATGCCCGGCGGGTCCGGTAAAAACTCTGGATCCGCGTGGACCGGTAGATGATTTTTAAGGCATTCTCCTAAATGCTGAGTCGCTGGGGTTGCCTTCCTCCTTCATGGCCCTGGCGGCTCGTTTTTGAAAGGTCGCATGAAAACAAGAGCAAAGCGAATCTTAAAATGTGACTGGGTAACCCAGCAGACTTTCGAGGCCTGTCGGACTGGAAAGGTGACTGTTAGAACCGGACACACGATACCCGTCTGGCTGGCGTTTAGATGCTTATTCTGTGGAGAATATTTCAGTCAGAGTGGTGCTGAGGAGCATTTTGGCACGTCCAGGGCTGATTATAAGGGCGAGAAAGATGATATTATAAAAGAGGAGGAGATTATAACAGTTCACAGTAAGGCCAAATCGGAGATACGATAGCATGAAAACAAAGTCGCAGGTATCTTTAGCGGATGATTGGATAAGTAAGCCACTACTTGACAAGCTTATCGAAAGGACCCCCCAAAAAGATTTGTTTGATGTGATATTTGAGAACCCTGATCTTGTAATTTTTACCTGCAACAAAGAGGCTGAGGGGGTTGATAATACGGTGGTTTGTGAGGATCCGCAGAAAGAAGGTACGGCTTATGTCATGCGAACAAAAAAGTCGGCCATAATAATAACGAACCGGTTTTACACGATAATCACAGACGCACCCGCCTGCATGGCCGCTATTAAGCTTGCTGAATCGATCCATCAAACGGAAATTATGAAAACATGAAATCATTATTAGTAAAGCCAGCAC
>SDBV01005731.1_pt1 | contig 17440 bp, 27 predicted proteins | sample 2277081 | NCBI WGS metagenome assembly SDBV01 (sample SAMN10402039, study PRJNA504765) | marine sediment metagenome | isolation source: marine sediment core GS10_PC15, 223 cmbsf | place: Arctic Ocean: Southern Knipovich Ridge | collected 2010 | reverse complement strand
CCTGAAAACCGCTATCATTGTCGATGGTGAGAAAATCAAGTTCTCTGATATCACTACCGTCATGCAAACTGAAGGCGATGATTCCAGTGAACAGACTGAAGAAATCACCGTTGATCTGGTTCGTGAAACACTCCAGGCGTACAAGAGGGAGTTTGGTACTGAAGAGTATAAAGCACTCCTGAAAGAATACAAGATCAAGAAGATGGCTGATCTTGAAGCCATGGATGAAAATGATCTCGCGAAGATCTTTTCGGAAATTGCCGAGTAAAAAGAGTCGGTCCTCTTGAAGCTGAGGAGAGAATTGTCAAGTTAAGGAAAAGCCTATATACAATGCTTGACAGCCGACGTTTTTTATAGGAGAATACAATGAGAGAAGGTCCGCTTAAATTTCAAATTAGAAATGAACTATTTGACTATGATAGAATACAAATATCAATGGCATTTAGACAAACACGAACTAATGATTTATATGTAGCACAACCGATTAAGTTTGTAGGAATTCCACAAGGCCATACACCACCAGAACCGGCGATTCATTTAGAAAGAGAAGAAGCACAATTGTTAATGGATCAACTTTGGGATGTAGGATTACGACCAAGCGAAGGTACAGGTTCAGCAGGATCAATGGCGGCAGTACAACGACACCTTGAAGATATGCGGACATTAGTTTTTGAAAAAACTGTAGTACACGGTAAAGCAGAAAGCAAATGAAAAAACATCACAATAGATCTAACCAGAAATTGAAACAAAAACATAACCGGAAACGTAGTGATGCACGTGATCGGGCGTATACGGATAGATGTAGTAAAGCCAATCAAGCAATGCTTACCCCTGCCCCGGCGATGGGATGGAATTTTAATGATACATTTAAATGAACAGATTCCAACAGAAAATAATCAACGATGCGATTGAAGATCCTGAACCGCTGACAGATTGGGAATATGATTTTGTAAATGATCTTGCAGAAAACTGGGGTGATCAAGATTTATCACCGGCTCAAAATAAAATCATCAATCGAATTTCACAGAAATACCTGGATTAAATTATGACAACCGACCACTATATATTCTCAGCATCAGGTTCACCCAGATGGATCCCTTGTCCGGGTTCAATTGAAGCGATACGATTAGATAGGTTATCTGGAAAACTCCCCGAGGTAGATGGTAGTAGTGATGCAGCTGATCTTGGTACTGCAGCACACAAACTTGGCGAGAAGTGTTTGGTAAAAAATCATAAGCCAGAAAAATACATGGCTAAGTTTATCGACAGATTTCAAGTAGATGAAGATATGATAGCGGCTGTTAGTGTCTACTTGAAATATGCCGCAGACAAGAAAAAAGAATATGGCGAAAATTGTATTATGAAGATTGAAGTTAAATCTTCTTTGAAAAAAATACTCGGGGTAAATTGTGGTGGTACATCTGATCTAGTTTTTATTGCTATCGAGCATGGCATATTGCATATCATCGACTATAAGAATGGCAGTGGTATACTGGTTGAAGTCATTGACAATACACAGCTGAGACTTTATGCTCTCGGTGTGTACCATGGTCTACCTAAAAGAATCAAGAATAAAATTAAACATGTCAATATGACAATCGTTCAACCACGAGCATATCATGATGTTGGCCCAGTAAGATCAGATACCAAGAGTATTAAACAACTACTTGAATGGCAAGTGAGTACATTAGTTCCTGCAGTACAATCAGCGGAGTCAGGTGAGATTGAATTGCATGCTAGTATAAAAGCATGTGAGTGGTGTCCAAGAGCCGGATACTGTGAAGAAGCTGCTAGTCATAAAATGGAACTGGCTCAATTAGAATTCTCTGATTTTTCTGATGAAGCTAATCTTCCAACACCAGGTGAACTTCCACTTGAACGGATTCAACAGATCATCGATCATAAAGATGTGATAGTGAAATGGCTGAATAGTGTATGGCAACATGCCGAAACACTTCAAGATAAAAAGCCTACATTCAAAGGTTGGAAATTGGTAACGTCTATTTCTAATCGTAGATACAAGAGTGAAAAGAAAGTTATTACTACGATGAAAAAACTTGGACTACCAATGACCAAGATGTTTGAAGAAGCCAAGTTGAAATCTCCTACAGAATTACAAAAAGCTGTACAAGTAAAAATGAATCTAACAGCTACCGAAGCAAAAGCTGTTGTGGATAAACTATGTGAACGTGTTGAAACCGGAACCAAGATGGTGAAGGAGACAACGACAGGATCAGCAGTTGCTAGTGATGCTGAGAATGATTTTAAGAAACTAGCGAAACCCAAACCAAGGAAACAGAAAAATGGTCAGAAAAGTAAATCGAAAAAACCGAAACTCCGAAGAAAACGATAGCCCCAAGAAAAACCCAATGAGGTTGGTGACAGGTGTTTGTCGATCTTCGTATATGTACTGTCGTGAATTAACTCTTCCCAAAAAGAGGAAAGACAGTGATGCAGATCCGAAGGTAAAAACCTGCAGGACTCAGATCCTGATACCAAAGAAAGATAAAAAGACAGTTAGATTAATCGAAGCAGCTGTTGAAGCCGCGGCTAGAAAAAAGTTTGGCAGTGACATCAATATTCAATCTCGTAAGTTCAAGCACCCTCTTCGCGATGGTGACGAAGAACTGAAAGAAGGTGAGATTGAAGGTGATCATTACCGCAAACATTATTTTCTGAATGCGACTGGTTACAAGTTGCCGGGTGTTGTCAATCAGTACAACGAACGTGTGGAAGATCCCGATGATCTGGATGAGATAGTAGTCAGTGGCTACAAGTTCAGGTTTTCTATCACCGCTCGTGGGTTCGATGTAGATTCCCGTGGTGTCAGGTTCATCCTAAATAACCTGATGTTCATGAAAGAAGATGAACGTCTAGACGGCAGTATGGATGCTGAAGATGAATTCGAAGAGTACGGTGAGGAAGACAACCGCGACGACGACGATTGATTTTTTTTTGGGGGATTAAGGGGTTAAACTTTACGGTTTAATCTAACAGGTGAGGAAGGGATTAAGCCCACCACCGTATTATTGGGAGGCTCCCTTCCCCCTATTTTAATCAGGAGGAATAGACCATGTTTAGTATCAGACAAAAGCGAGAAATATCAGAAGCTGTACAAACAATATTAAGAGAAACCATGCACCCTGAATTACCTGATGGTGAAATTACATTTCACCTTCGTGTTAGCGGAAGTACAAATATGTCTTGGGCAGATATTCAGAATAATGGTAGTATTCCAAATCCAGATATGAACTTACATAATGAGCTTCAGGATAAATGACCAATTATATTGACATCGATTTTGAAACCAGGTGTAAAGTAGATCTGACGGAAGTCGGCGCTTGGGTATATGCAGAGCATGAGTCATGTGATGTATTGATTCTCAGATATCATATCGATGGAAAATCCTACAAGTGGCATATGAGTAATAGACCGTTTCCACGTAGACTACAAATAGCTTTAAAGACAAGAAAGATCAGAGCACATAACGTATTTTTCGAATGGTGTATATGGAATTTGTGTATGCACGAAAAATACAACTGGCCATACCTGCCTATCGATCAATGTGAATGTACACAAGCACTGGTGTCCACTCATTCGTACCAACCTTCATTAGAAAAAGCAGGCGAACAGTTATACCTTGATGTTTTAAAAGACAAAGAAGGTATGAGGCTAATCAATAAATTTTCTAAACCGTCAAAGAAAAAAGATGTACAATGGAATGAACCTGAAGACTATCCTGCGGACTTCGATGATTTTGATAGTTACTGTGATACTGATGTCAAAGTTCAAGTTCAAATAGCCGATGTGATGCCACGACTATCCGATAGACAATCTAAATCATTTAACATGTATCAACACATGGTTATTAAAGGTGTACCGGTAGATCTAAATATGGCTCGTGGCGCGATATCAATGGTCAGTAAGTATCTCAAGTACGCACAGGCTGAAGCTGAAGAGATTGTTAGTGGACTCCTATCAGATGTAGAATTCAATAATATCCGTTCACGAAAACAAGTAATGGAGATACTTGAAGAAGCCGGTCACCCGATAGAAGATACAAAAAAACAGACATTGGATAATTATATACTGGATAAATTTATACCAAAGCCTGTAAGACGATTAGCAGAACTAAAAAAGAATACAGGGAAAACCAGTACATCAAAATATGCCGCAGCATTGAGAACAGCTGGATCAGATTCAAGAGTCCATGGTGCGGTACAATATCATCTAGCAAGAACAGGAAGACCAGCAGGTAGACTGATACAAGTACAGAATTTCTTTAAATCGGAATTACCTAAATGGGTAGATATGGATTATCTGGCCCAGATGATAGCCAACAAAGAGTTTGAAGATATACAGATCATTTATGGTGATCTGATGAATACTTTGGCATCGGCTTGTCGGTCAGTGATAGCTGCTCCCGCAGGAAAGAAGTTCTATGTAGCTGACTATGCACAGATAGAATGTAGGATAGTATTTTGGTTAGCAGGGGAAAAGAAAGCTCTACATCTGATGCAGACTCCGGGAGAAGACATCTACTGTGACATGGCGACTGATATCTATAAATTCAAAGTCATCAAAGATGAACATAATGATGAAAGATTTATGGGGAAGCAGGCTATTCTTGGTCTCGGATACCAGATGGCACATATTAGATTCAAGAATAGACTTGCTGAAGACAATATAGATGCTGAACTATCTTTCTGCAAAGGAGTAGTAAAGTTATACAGGAATAAATATAGGAAAGTAAAAAATCTCTGGTATGAAATGAACGATGCTGCAATTGAAGCAGTCGATAATAAAGGCAAGAAAGTATATTGTGCTGATAGAAAATTGTATTATAAAATGGAACAAAGGTGGTTATATTGTTACCTTCCATCCGGTCGTAGGATCGCTTATGTGGAACCAGTAGTTAGGTCAGTACATAAATGGGGTCAGTTTATTCCTACACTAACCTATATGGGTTATGATTCATTCTTGAGAAAATGGACAAGGATGGAAACCTTCGGCGGTAAGTTACTTGAAAATGCGGCTCAAGCCATAACAGCTGACATCATAGATTATGGGATGGAACAAGCGAATGAAGCCGGATATGAAATCATCTTTCCCGTACACGATGAAGCTATTGCCGAGGTAGATGAGAACTTCGGAAGCTTGAAAGAGTATGAGAAGATCCTTGCAAAGACAGAACCCTGGGCCAGAGGTTTACCAGTAGTCGCCGAAGCATGGGAAGGACCGAGGTATAAAAAATGACAAAAGAAGATTGGACTGTAGTATATGCGGGGTTGTCTTTAATAATACCCTTGATAATAATATTTGCACACGCGAAAGGACTTATATAATGTGGTTAAGAACAGAAGATGGATATTACATATCTGAAATACGAGGTGTCGTATATGTAACATGGGTAAGCGAACAAGATAAAGCACATGCTGCTGTATTTCCGAATGAATTAATTTCCGAATGGAGATTTATCATGGAAAGAACCACAGGAAAATACCTTGAAGCAATTGTGCCGTTCGCATAATGGCTGACGAAAAAAGTATTGAAGATGATTACTGTGCGTGGATAGATGACAATGGATATGGTATTGCACTCAAGTTGTACTTAGCCGCGTTGATGGGATGGCCTGATCGAACTGTACTGCTTTACGGCGGTAGAATAATATTCATTGAGTTCAAAGATCCTGATACCGGTGAACAATCACCGCAACAAGAATACTGGCAAACAATGCTAGAAGGTTTTGGATTCAAATACTATTTGTGTGACTCATTAGTTGATGCACAGAACATAACTATGGTAGAGGTTTTGGAATATGAGAAAACAATGTGAAGCACGTAAAATAGAAAAAACAGACCCACTTAAAATGGGATGTAAAAGATGCGACTCATCATGGGATGTGGGCACAACATGGAACGGTCGTCCGCGTCCTACTTCTTGTTTAGATTATCAAAATCTATGTGAAGTAGAAAATTCAGATCAAATGGCATATATTCGGCGTGAGTTAGATTGGGATATAAAAATAGTTGATACTACAATCGAAGAAAGAGAAAGTCTGAATGGTTCGTTTGTAGAACAATCAGCATTCGCTCAGAACCTAAAACTATTTTTTCAAGAATCCAAAAATTGGGAATCACTACCTTCATATATGAAAGAATCTCTTGAGATGACTGCTACTAAAATTTCAAGGATCCTCAACGGTGATCCAACTCATGCCGATTCCTGGCACGACATTCAAGGCTATGCTAGGTTAGTGGAGGTCATACTGAATGACAATGAATAAAGAATTTAAAAAAGCAGAAAACTTGATAAAAGAAACTATTGAAGAGCTGACTAGAATCGTTGATCAATTAGATGGTGAAGATTTGTCTTGTTATAATGATACTATATTAGATGATTTCTTTTTACAACTTGCGGAAGCAAAAAAATCTATGGCTATTGGACAATTACTTGATGAAAATTAAGTGGAAAGGTTTTCAGAAGCGATGTATCCGCTGGGGGCTCAAACGAAACTACGGTGCACTACTTCTGGATCCGGGTTTAGGTAAGACTTCAATTTTGTTACAGATAATGAAAATTAAAATCTTCTCAGGTAAAGCCAGAGGAGCATTAGTAGTCGCGCCACTTAGGCCTGCCTACATGACTTGGCCTGCTGAGATGGAAAAATGGGAACAGTTTCATAACCTCACATATACTATTCTACATTCTGAATGGGGGAACAAAGATAAAGAACTGGAAAAGGATTATGACATCTACATAATAAATCCTGAAGGATTGAAGTGGTTGTATGCCAAACTATATAAAATCAATCCTATGAAATGGCCATTCAATTTTCTTGGTATTGATGAATCTACTAAATTTAAATCGATGGATCGCAAGAACAAGAGAGGGAAGTTCTTACGTAAGCTGGCAAGAGGATTCAAATACAGATTCATCCTAACAGGAACACCGGTGGCAAACAGTTACAGGAACATCCAAGGCCAATGGGCATTGATGGATCTGGGTAAAGCTTTTGGTATTAAGAAAGGGGAATTTCTGAGAAGCTACTTTAGACAGATAGGAAGACCGGAATGGGATCAGTGGGAAATACAAGAGGAGTGTCGTGAACGATTTGAAAGACATGTAGCTAAGAGTTCAATTAGGTTGAGTGCACGTGACTATATAAAGATGCCTAAGATAATCATGAATCCAATAAAAATAAAAATGGACAAAACAGCATTTGCTTATTACAAGCGGATGGAAAAACAAATGATCATTGAAATTAAAAATAAAGGAACAGTGATTGCACTGTCTAAAGGTTCAGCCCATCAGAAGTGTTGGCAGATAGCCAATGGCGCGATCTATCAACAGGATGCTAAACAACTACAACCAAACATAAAAAGAAAGAACAATGACTACTGGATCATACACGAACAGAAGTTGGACGCAGTTCAAGACTTACTAGATGAGCTGAACGGGAAACCATTGTTAACAGCATACAACTTCAAACATGATCTGGCCCAATTGAAAAAACGGTTTAAAGGATTGATTGTTCTTGAAGGTTCAATGAAAAGATGTAGAGAGATAGAGACACAGTGGAACAAAGGAAATATCGAACACCTTGCTGCATATCCGGGCACAACTGCATTAGGATTAAACTTACAACAGGTATGTACTGATATCTGTTTCTACTCTTTGATCTATGATTATGAATCATTCGATCAGTTTATTCAACGTGTTGCACGCCAAGGGAACACCAGTAAATTCGTAATGGTCCATATTCTAATGATGATATCAACAGTGGATGAGAAGACAATCTGGCCAACTTTGGAGGAAAAAGGGTACGATCAAGCAGTTTTCTTGAAAAATGTTGAAAAGTATATTGTAAGTCCTTGATTTAATTATAATAAATAAAGGTGTACATTCCCTGGTTTAGGCCTATAATGTTTATAAATCGAGACAAACAAGAGAAAACGAAAATGAAAAATTACATAGTAACTTACAGAACCCGCAAAGCAGACAAAATGTTTGGTTATGGATTCGGTGAGGAATTAATCAGAGCAGCAACTCAAAAAGACGCAATCTCTTGGTTCAAGCAAGCTTATGTAACAGAAATCGAACAAGAGTGGAACCAAAAAATAACAGTTACAGGGGCACGGATTATAGAATGTACAAAGTACTTGATGTAATCAATGAGCATTACGATAATGATGTCCCGTTGCCTTTATTTAGATGTAAAGATACAAAAGAACAAGTAAACGATATCACATATAAACATTTTATGGCTAATAAATTTACAGAACAAGACTACATAGACAATAAAAATGATTAGAATTACTACAGATGTTTTTTGTGATAATTGTCCCCAATGGATTTATGGGACGATATCATATAAAGCAAAATCACGTTATGCTAGGCAAATAGCAAAAAAGGCGGGGTGGTCATATAGTACAAAAAATAATAATAATGATTTATGTCCAGTTTGTAAACACCTCGAAACTCTGGTTAACATTGAAAGGATTAACAAGGTATAATCAGAAATCTTAAGGAAATAGGAGAATAAACATGAATTTACTTGGCCGCCTTCGGGCGGCTTTGTAGGTAGAGGAGAATGAAAATGATCAATACTTTAATGAATATGTTCGGTTTTACATTAGGTGAAGCATTTGAAATTGAAATGTTTGCTGATGAGAATAATCTAACGCTTGATCAAACTGTAGATATTCTGAATATCAAGGGCTGGAAACTATGAACAAAGAAGCAATCCTTAAACACTTGCATGATCATGCAGAGGTAGACCGAAACCAGATGATTGATAATGCAAATTTAATTTTCGTCGACGATAACGGGGATCAATCCAGCATATCAAAGATCGCAGCAAAAGCTTTTGTCCATAATGACGAAGCGGTTTTCTTTGACGATGTTGATGGAGATTTGGTGATCTCAATTGGATAAGACCACTACTTTCTATATCGATCCAGATCTACAAATCCATAAGCGAGAACTACCAAGGTATAATCAAAATGATCAAGATAGTGGCAAACGGCAAACTGATTGCCCACATCGAGAAGAACAGAATTGGTACATGGGTATTTGATATTGATGGAATCGATATTGTGTACATCGGACAGTACTCGGAAATTTCAAAAGAAGTAAAACAGTATTACTCAGTTTTAAAAGATACAAGTTATGGTGAAGTGGTTTTAATTAATTTTATTCCGGCAGGAGAAAGCAATGAAAAATCTCGAAATTGTAAGAAAGAGCAAGTGGACAGTAGCAGCACTGATCAACGGTAAGGAAGTTGCAACAGCAAAATCTGAACCAAAACTTCTTGAGAAACTGAAAGAACTGTTTCCCGAGAAGGAAGGGAAGCGACGGTCAATCCGAAGTCGTGTAATAGAATTAATGACGGGGGGTAGTAGCAACAAAGAAATTACCGCCACCATTAATACAGAGTTTCCTAAGTCAAAATTCAACCCCGCACATACTGCTTGGTATAGATCGACACTGGTCAGCAACGGGGTTATTGCAAAGGAATTCTCTGCGGTTAATATGAAACGAAAACTGAAAGGAGAAAAAGTCAAATGACCAAGAAAACCACAGCAGCAAGTGTGATCCGTAATGGGATCAACAAAGGATTTTCCACAGAGAAGATCTTGAAACTGGTGAAAGAAAAAGTGCCGACATCGAATGCCGATGAAAGCCATGTCGCCTACTATGTCAACAGGATGTTCAAGGACGGCAAAATTGACCAGGCTCGCCATGACAAGTATTTGAAAAACCGCGGACGACCAGCTGGCAAAGCGGATACTCCTGCCAAGAAAAAAGTAGTCAAGAAAAAAACGGCTACTCCTGCCAAGAAAAAAGTGAAGCTACGAAAAAAGTAGCAAGCCAGTCGGGGGCTAATGTGGAGGAGGGTTACACCTTCTCCACTGACGTTCATCAGCCGGATCCGAGTTTTGATTATGTAGTTGTAACAGTCACAAGAAAGGAAGACGGTGCTGAGGCTTTACTAACTGGCAGGCGAAGTGGTATTGGCAGGATGGAATCGAGATTACAACAAACTCTTTCACATGGAATACTGAAAAATGAAACAGTCGACTAAAAGATTAAAGAGGGGGTTTTCAAAACAAGACCCATGTGAAAACGATAAATGCCCAAGCAGGAACAAAAGAAAGTATGGACTGGTAGGAAAAACGGATACACTCAGTTGGGATTCATCTGAGAATAAATTCATCTGTATTGAATGTGGAGTATACCAAAGTGGAAATTGATATGATAAGAATGATGCATAGAAAATTCGGAATTAACTACGGAGGGATCCCAAGACCGTTGGAAAAGGATGAGTATATCTTTCGTTGTATTGCGATGCAGGAAGAACTACTTGAGTACATCCATTCGATATTTAATATTGAAGATAAGTCTACTATTAAAGAAACAGTTGACGAAATCAAAGCCCATCTTGAAACATTAGAACTCAGAACAAATATGGATCTGTCTGAACAGTTCGATGCTCTGGTTGATCTATCTGTTTTCCTTCGCGGTGCTTGTGAACGTCAAGGGTTCCCGTACGATGAAGGTTGGGAAGAAGTCATGGAAGCCAACATGAGGAAAGAACTGGCGACCAGTGCATCACAATCGAAGCGTGGGTTCAAGAGAGATCTGATAAAGCCAGCAGATTGGTTCCCGCCAAATATGAAACAATTCACATATCCATCTGGGTTGATTATACTGGATGGACCTGATGCTACTGGTAAATCCTATCTCGCAGAAAAGCTTGCAACTAGATTCAATGGTACGGTGTTTCATCATACCTGGTCCAAAGAAATCGACGAAACAATCCCATCATATTTTGGAACAACATTAGCACGTTGTATTGAAGTAGTCGAGCTCGGTGGTCTTGCAATTATCGATAGACTCTATCTTTCCGAACAGATCTACTCAAAGGTGTTTAGAAATAATGCCGAGAAGTGGGAACAGGAAATGGTCAATATATCTATCATGGTAAAACAGATGAATGCTATCGAGATCATTTGTCTACCATATGATAAAGAAAGGTTCCTAAACTTCTTTAATTCTATGGTAAAACAAAGATCTGAAATGTACGGGTCGATGTCTGAAGTTTACGATGAATATCTCACAAGGGGATATGAAGATCCGGATGATCCTTTTATCAGATATGATATGTGGTACGACGGTGATGTTGATCATATTGATAAATTTGTTGAACGTATCGGGGCTAAACTATGGAACGTAAATACTGGTATTAGTAATTTTGAAGTCAATGGTAGCTGATACTGGCCCAGTAAACACCGGTGTAGATTGATCGAAAAACAACCAACTCACCGGGTCTCACCAGGTCTCCACCACCGAACTAGGTTTGTACTATATGCAAACATACTACGAAACAGTTTAAGTCCGATCTGCCTATATAGATCTCTTCCCAAAATCCGATACGGAGTATAGTTTTATGAGATATAGAAACGATCCAACCAACCGACCTGACATCGACATATACATGCTTCGAATGGCACGTCTAGTGGCCACCAGATCAACCTGTGTACGTCGTGCAGTTGGGTGTGTGCTAACTAACGGGTATAAGCATGTGATAGCCACAGGCTATAATGGTGTAGCCAGAGGACAAGAGCATTGTTTCAGCTCACCTTGTGCCGGTGCGTCAGCTGCGTCAGGTAAAAATCTAGACCAGTGTCTGGCTATCCATGCTGAAGCCAATGCTTTGTTACAGTGTAAAAATGTACAGGAAATCATGACTTGCTATGTGACAAGCTTTCCTTGTATTGGATGTACCAAGCTACTGATGAATACATCATGCTCGAAAATTGTTTACATAGAATCATATGTAGACGGAGGTGTGGACTTGTGGCCACGTAACAAATTCCAATTAACTTTAAAGGAGATAGGCACCGGTACAAGCCAAAGAACAACCGATGATAGTACAAGGTCAGGTTCAAATGTCGTATAAAGAAGTTGCCCCGTTTATGAATGCGATCGCCGGGGCAACTACAGTTGAAAAATGTTTGGATCTAAAACCAGACAAAAAGAAAAAACGGAATCCTAATTAGCTCTGAGACAAGCGTCAAACCCGGCTGAAACATCGGTATCTGCCGAAGTAGCTTTTATTTGCACTTTAATAATAGCAGGACCAGGAACGATTTTCATCGGTCTGAATGAATGATCCGAATCGGAGTTACCTGTACTTGTTTGACCTTCGTTATGCTTGGTAATGTAATCATCCTGAAAACTATCTGCAAGCGGATTTACAAGTAGAGACAATGTGCCATTTGTAGTTGATGGAGTCGCACCCAATTGAGAAGCATATAAATGAGTTATATATAAAGTCTGTGTTGAAGGAATACCATATATCCCCATCTGCGTCTGACCAGCGCCCGCTAGTATCTGAGCGGTGATAGTTCCATCCGTTGCCGCAGTCGCCTTGATAATGCCGGTATTTGGACCCCCAGTGGAGTAGGTCAGCACAGACATACGGTGGATAATCACATAGGCTTCAGCAGTGTTAACCGCAGTTGTGCCATCCATAATTACCGTTTCACATGTCTGCACGAGTGCCCATGTCTTTAATCCGCAAACACTAATGGTACGAGCGCCATTGCCCTGAGCAACAGCACCGCCAACATCACTGTCCGCATCGCTGCTTGATACAATGGCATGGATACGAGCTGCGTTCGGAGCATCCCATATAAGGTTCGCTCCTCCGGCAACATCCGCACCATCATGAACATCAGTCGCAACCCCGCTGTCAGCATTAGTCGTCCTACCATATTTGTCTATTGGGTTAGGACAGATAAGACCAATTATTGGCTGATATTCAATAAGTAACGAATCGCCATCGCTCATATTGGTACTATTGAAATTCAACGTCACGACATCAAGAGTTGTAGATCCTCCCTTATCCGGGTTCCCCACTTCAAACATCAAGACATCATCTGTGGTATTCCAGATTCGAATCGCGACATCGAAATCCTGATTCGTCAACGTCACCGTCTTAGCCGAAGCATCGAAAGCGTACAGGTTAGAATCGATTAAGAACTGAGCGTTGACGAACGGCGTGATCGCCAAGCACAGTAAAACAAAAAACATCATCTTTCGAAGTATATTCATTTTCAATTATCCTATAAAATTGGGAGTATTCCCGTACATAATAGTTTTGAATTCTTCTAATTTTTTTATATCAATTCTTTTCCACTGTGACACATCGTCTAATATATTATAACAATCGACCCATGTATATTCCCCATCAATACTTACTATGATTTCGAATCTACGCATGCCAATTAATACATGGTTGTTGTAAGTAATAATTGGATTCAACATTCCTTTAATAATCATATCAGCTTTTAGAAGATCATATGCTAATCGAGCTTCAGGAGATCGTTCGTTATAAGGTCTATGGACAAAAGCACAGTACTCACCTTTGTACCCAAGAACTAATTCATTGGCTCTGACCCTAACTTTTACAAACTTAATCATAGATGGTCTTTCCGTGAAAGCATACGTTGTTCAACTTGTGCTTCCTCCTTATCATTCTCAAGCCGTCTAATATTTTGCTTACGGGCATTAGTTAAGTTTGATCCCGGGGCTTCGTCAACATACAACTGAAGCTCCTCAAGTTGAGAGTTCATATCAGCTATTCGATTTTTTACCATATCAACTTTTATATTAACCAAGTTTGAATCCATCTTACTTGAGATCTTAGCAAGCTCGATCAAGATAGTCGATTGGGATTCTGCCATTTTACTAGCGAACTCACTAGCGGTAACGTGCCGACTGTCCAGAATAACTAGACAAGCGCTGAATACTAATGTGACCAGTGCTAGGCCGGCATTGTTGGATAGCCACATCGGAATTACAGGTTTCTTCCCATCTCCGTTCACCATATTCCTTCTCCAATTATTCACGGCTCATTTCCACCTTGATCATCTCTGGCTTCCATCACCACACAATCTGCCTCTGGCGCTTCAAGATATCGCATCATCTTTCCCTTCCGCTTAAATCTTCCATCTGACGATTTGCCCTTAGCTTGGCTGGGAAGATTTATATTCTTTTTAAGCCATAAATGGCGGCAAGCATCACAAACAAAATCAGGTCTGTCTTCTCCATCAATTTGAAACATAGGCAAATGCCTCATGTCATTAAGCACCCTTGGATCTTTAGGGCGACCACAACAAGGCGCTATGTAGTGGGGCTTCGCTAAACTTTTATGTTCGAACCTCTCCAAAGTGTCATCATCAGGATTCCCAACGAGTACGTCCCCATAGTTTTTAGGCTTGTATGCCATTCCTATTCTCCTGCCAGTACCAGATAGCGCACCGGATTTGCACCTGTCGGGGTTGCTGAATAAAATGTCGGGGTAGTTGCTATTGTATAGGAGACACTATCAAATGAGGTGATAGCACTGGCTGCATCTGTAGCCGAAAATTTATCAACAGCAACGTCATCACCACTAATTAATCCAGATATGCTTATCGTTTTTATAGCGTTTAAGTGTGTCGTAGTTGGCGTACCGCCCCCTATGAATGTCCTAGACCCAACTTCATCCCAACCCCCACCATCATTAGCATAATATTTCACTATCATGCTGCCAGGAAGATACCCGAACTCCCAAACGGTATTGTGAACGATGACGTCTATTTGATAGGTGTAGTTACTATCATAAGCCGCACTGGGCACTAATTCTAGTTCGTAATCGTAGGTTCCTCCCGCTGACCCTGGTCCATCTGTTTGGGGGCTCAGAGAGGTTGCAAGTTGGGCTATCTTTAGGTAGGCATCAAAGCCGTTGACTGTTACATTATCAGCCCTGAAAGTTTGTCCCTGATCCACGCCAGCGCCAATATTTGTGTCGTCATAAGTAACTCCACCACCGCCCATAAGCACAACTGTCGGCACAATGTCATAATTGCCAGAGAAAGTTATACTGTCTCCATCCTCACAAATCCCTGATTCCATTCCATGAGCTAGGAGCCTGACGCTTCCTTCAAAATTATCTACTGTTGTACCCGCAGTAAGTGCCGCAGCACTATCAATTGTTCCTGATACTGCTTGCGCTGACAAGGTGTCCACCAAGCTGCCATAAGGTGTGCCTACTGTGCCACCTGACGAGGACTTCCTGCCTATGGCAATCCAGTCAATATAATGATCATCATCAGCAGCAGTGTCAGACCCTAAATCAATTCTGATTCTTCTTATAGTATTGTCAAGCCAATCAGAGCCACCAGAATTAAGGGCTGACATATCCCATTCAAGGATTGCCCACTGACCAATTACATGATTCGATGTTATTCGCTTATGGTAAGAACCTGAAAATCCGTGTCCAGCAGTTTGATAGAAACAAATAAAATCGACAGTATTGGACCCCGCACTTCTTTTCACTCTGGCTCTAACAATAAAATCCGCTGATCCATCAAGGGCTATTTCATCAATCGCACCAAAAACATTAGATCCATTTCCTGTCGATTCATTTAATGTTGTACCATCACCTTGATGGGTTAGTGTTGAAGCTGAGGGTAACCAGCCCTCATTGTCAGAAGTAAAATTCCATGCTTTGATTGGTACAAATTGATTCTCCGCTGTCACATCTGCCCTTAGATCGGCAGTATACCTATTCATTATAATGCCGTTAGTGCCATGACCATCATAATTAAGAATTGACAAACTAGCCCATTTTGCTGTTGGGGTTGGTGTGTAAGTGTAAGAGTATTCAGTATCAGAAGCAGGGACAGGTAGATCAGATGAAAGGTTAGTATAGCGTGTAGCTGTAACACCTCCTGTTTCTCTCAATCCGGAATTAGTAAGGAATAACCCCCCTGCTGGCATGTCAGAGTCATATTCATAAATTCTAAGGTACAGACCACTACCACTTGAAGTGTCCCCCTTTAAGTTAGCATTGACATTCCACGACCCACTGACAGCACCGTTTACACGGAACACTGTGCTGCTTAAATACATCTGTATGTCACCGTCATTGGTTTTAAACAGTGCCTTACCATCATCACCATAACGCCACGCTGCTGAATCGTTAGCAACGGAATATTGTGATAAGAACCATCCTGCGGGTCTAACGGGCCGACCTGATTCATATTTCGGAATTGTGAAATTTGAATTATAGATTATGCCGCCTAAATCATAGCCACCTGGATATCTGTTAGATTTTTCACGCACTACCAGCCACTCAATCCGATAAGCCACACCGCCACCGTTATTATAGAGTGACGGACTAAACCACTTAACGTCAGCGTCAGGGCTATAAGTTCCGGTAATTAATTCAAAGGTAGTGCTGATACTTTGGTTATCTACAACAGTAGTAATATCATCTCTTGCTATCATCCCTGCCGAATGATTAGCAGACCCTATATATTGTATACCTGTTGGCAACTCGTCAGTATCATAAGACTCAATCCTAAGGTCGCATGATAGAGTTCCACTTTCTGATCTAACCATCGCAGAAATTTCATAGTCAGTATCAGGATTGCACCGAATAACTGCGCCATTAAAGGTATGGGCGCTAGTTGGCATTGTTGCGACATCACGAACAGCATCATCAACATATCCTGGAAATGTAGCATCGTCATTGGTGATATAGCTAGCTGGCCCAAGCCCGTCGATTCTTGCGGCTGGAATTTGCATTGACGGATTGGCATTGATTGCGGAAAGTGCGTCTGTAACAAGTTGATCATTTCTAACGTCAATGTCACTAAGAATACTTCCTGCTTCATTTGTTAAATCGGTTGCCGCTTTTGCGCCTACTGTGGCACTTGGGTCCACAACTTTGGCAACAACTTGAGTCAGCCATTCGATACCTCCAGAACCAGAATCTTTATATCCAACAGCAAACACAAAATCAGTATCTAATGGCGTCCATGTTTCAGTATCACTAGCGCTGTCATTACCTACTGCTAGCCAAGTGTCATCGCTTCTGTCGTACATCGCAGGGAATATCCCATCAGCCTCGGAGTTTCCCATATTACCTAATGTTGGAAACCTAGTTGAAGCGTCAGTGGCTCCCCATACGATAGAAAATACTTTATCAGGGGGGTTTACTGCCCCTTCAAACGGAGTATTAATCTGTTTATCTGATGCGATTGTTCTGAGAGTTCCATCCGGTAGTAAGTAGTCTCCAGTTTTGACACGTATCTCCCCATCGTTTGCGCTGCCGCCAGAATCCTGGTTCTTTACTAATTCTATATTAGCAGACCCTTCTGGGCCTCTTACTGATGCAGGAATTAAGCCTACAGCCTGTTTGGTGGCATCATCATCTGGCTTATGAGTATCGTCATCAATAACATCCGACCAATTAACACTGGTAGTTCCGCTGACAATCCAATCAGAGCCGACAACATTCGCAGAGGCTGTGTTCCACGAGCCAGCTATTCCAGCAACAGATATGTGCCGGACCCGGACATCGATAGATTCGGTGGGCAAG
>SDBV01005730.1_pt1 | contig 17442 bp, 17 predicted proteins | sample 2277081 | NCBI WGS metagenome assembly SDBV01 (sample SAMN10402039, study PRJNA504765) | marine sediment metagenome | isolation source: marine sediment core GS10_PC15, 223 cmbsf | place: Arctic Ocean: Southern Knipovich Ridge | collected 2010 | reverse complement strand
GCGCAGGACTCCATACAGAAGAAGGCCGTGCTCTATGACCGTGACGGCGACGCGCACTACGACACAGCCAGCGCACTCATAAAAAGCATGAGGGGAGGGGACCCGGACGCCACTGTCTACTGGCTTGCAAAGATGCTCTATGCCGGAGAGGACCCCCGCTTCGTGGCGCGCCGCATAGTGATAGCGGCAAGCGAGGATGTGGGCGAGGCAGACCCCATGGCCCTTGTGCTGGCCACAGCCGCGCTCCGTGCGGTGGAGTTCGTCGGCATGCCAGAGGCGCGCATCCCGCTTGCGCAGGCTGCCATATATGTTGCCAACGCCCCAAAGAGCAACGCGTGCTACATTGCCATTAAGGAAGCCATGGTTGATGTGGAGAGCGAGACCACCCAGGAAGTCCCGGACCACCTCAGGGACTCCAGCTACAAGGGTGCCAGGGAGCTCGGCCATGGCAAGGGCTATATATATACCCATGACCACCCTGGGCGCGAACAGTCTTTCATGCCTCGCAATAAGACTTATTATCGCGGCAAATCGGACGACGCAGAAGGCCATAAGCGCTTGAATAAAAAGGATTCTTGATCTGTCCCTTCTTCTCTACACTTAGCATGTGTCATGGTAGCCACCTTTTTAACTCATTCGTGGTACAATGGTAGGCGGTAAATGTCTCATGGAGGGTGATTTCCTCACACTTTACAGGAAAAGAAATGATGACCAGCGAGCGGATAGAGGGGTTTTTCTCCCTGCGAGGGGGCGAGTTTGAGGAGGCCGGAAGGTCAGCCACTGAGCTCAAGAAGGCGCTGAAGGACAAGGGCTATGAGCTTGAGGCGTCTCGCCGCGCTGCGGTTGTCGCATTCGAGGCTGAGATGAACGTGATCATACATGCAGTAGCCGGCACCCTGCAATATTCCCTTGAGGGCGATGAGGTGAAGATCATCGTTAGCGACATGGGCCCTGGCATACCGGACGTGGCCCAGGCAATGAGAGAGGGTTTTTCCACAGCGCCCGAATGGGCCCGCGAGCATGGCTGGGGTTCGGGCCTGGGCCTGCCGAATATAAAGAACAACTGCGACAGGCTTGTCATAGACACCGTGCCCGGAGAAGGCACAAAGCTAGAGGCTGTGATAAAGCTTGGCCCGGCCTCACGCAAAAGAGGCGACTCTTGACCGCGGCTGAACTCACAGAGCTTTTGGGCGGCACAGTGGTAAGCGGCCCGAGGCTGGACCGGGAGGTTACCGGCTGCTATGTAAGCGACCTGCTCTCGGACGTCCTGGCTGGCAGCGAGAAGGGCCAGTTCTGGGTCACGCAGCACACCCATCCAAACGTGGTGGCCGTGGCTGCGGTAAAGGGGCTTTCGGCAGTGCTTGTGGTTGGCGGCAAGGCTGTTGCCGAGGACACTGCCGGGCGCGCCGCTGTAGAGGACGTCAATATAATCACCACCGGGCTCACGGCCTTTGAGGCCGTGGGCAGGATATACACGCTGCTTGAGAAGAAGGGGGTCGGCTAGAGCGGGCATCCGTCAGGGACAGACTTAGGTGATGCGCTGCGGCGGTAATACATGAGAGAGTTTATCGCTGACCTGCATATCCATTCCTGTCTGTCCGCATGCGCGGAGCTTGAGATGACCCCAAAGCGCATCGTGGAGCGCGCCAGGCAGGAGGGCCTTGATATCATCGCCCTCACCGACCATAACTCCGCGCGCAACACAGAGGTGGCAGTGGAGGTGGGCCGGCGGGCCGGAGTGCTTGTGCTGCCAGGCATTGAGGTTTGTTCAGCGGAAGAGGCGCATGTGCTGGCGCTGTTTGGCGACACTGGTGCTGCCCTCCGCTTGCAGGAGTTGATATACCGGGGGCTTAAGCCCCTGGGGGACGACCGCTGGCAGGTGGTTGTGGACGACCAGGACGTTGTCCTGGGTTTTGAAGGCCTGGCCCTCATGGGGGACAGCGGGCTGACATTGTCAGAGCTGCCCGGCAGGATAAGGCAACTGGGCGGGCTGGCCGTTGCCAGCCATATTGACCGGGAAGCCTTCAGTGTCTCAAGCCAGTTCGGTTTCGTCCCTGAGGACGTGATCTTTGACGCTTATGAGGTTGTGGAGCCCTCACGGGCGGAGGCCCTGCTGGCAGGGGGCCCCGATACCCCGTGGCTCTCCTCTTCCGACGCCCACCGTCTTGCTGACGTGGGCAGGAGGCACACAGTGCTTGAGATGGAGGAGGCTGGTTTTGACGAGCTGTGCAAGGCGGTCAGGGGCCAAGAGGGGCGCGGGATGCGTCCCAGGTTTGTTAATAGGCCGGGGCCGGGGTCCTGAGAGTGCTTGAGCTGGCTCTCCATATGCTCGACATTGCCGAGAATTCGGTGAGGGCGGGGGCGAACCACGTAGAGCTTGAGATAACGGACAGCATAAGTGAAGACAGGCTGGCCTTCCGGATAAGGGACAACGGCAGAAGCATCGACATACTGTGCAAGGACAACGACCCTTTTTACACGAGCAAGGAGGGCAAGAGGTTCGGCCTTGGCCTGCCGCTCCTTGCGCAGGCGGCTGAGCTCTGCAACGGAAGTTTAGAGGTGGCCCCCCTTGCCGGGGGCGGCACTGAGATGCGAGTGGAGTTTCGCCGCAGCCACATAGACCTCATGCCTGTTGGAGATGTGGGCTCAACGGTGGCAGTGCTTGTTGGAGGCCACCCGGATATTGATTTTGATATAGTGTTGATACGCGACAGTGGCGTATTTGAGTTCTCCACTGTGCGTTTGCGCCAGGAGCTTGAGGGACTTGCCTTGAACGTCCCCCAGGTGCTGGAATATATACGTCAGGAAATACAGGAAGCTTTCAGGAGGCCCGATGGGTGAGAGCAAAGGAAAGATCCTAGTTGTAGACGACGAGCTCGTGGTCTTGAAGAGTTGCGAGCGGATATTGGTCCCTCAGGGTTACGAGGTGGTTGCAGTGCCTTCTCCCGTTGAGGGGCTCAAGAAGCTTGATGACGGGAGTTTTGACCTGATCATCACGGACATCATGATGCCAGAGATGGACGGGCTGGAGTTCTGCCGCCGCGTGCGCCAGAAGAACACGGACATCAACATCGTGATGATAACCGGGTTTCCTTCGCAGGAGAGCCTCAAGGAGGCCCTGAGCCTCCGTATTGTTGACTACCTGCCGAAACCCTTCTCCCCGGCCCTGTTGCAGGAGGTGGTGGGCAAGGCCATAGCGGTCAGTAGCGGGAACGCGCCGGAGCCCGAAGCCGAGGATTTTACTGAAGAGGTTGCCGAGAAGCTTGATGCTCTGATAGAGAGCTATATTGGCAAGCGCGGCAACCTCATCCCACTGCTTGAGGAAACGCAGGATATGATCGGCTACCTGCCGCCGGTGGTGCTGAAGCACGTGGCCCGCGCCCTGAAGCTCCCGGTGTCCGAGGTCCACGGGGTCGTCTCCTTCTACCATTTCTTCACCATGACGCCCAAGGGCAAGCACAACATAAAGGTCTGCACCGGCACGGCGTGCTTCGTCAAGCGGTCCGACGAGATCGTGGCTCGTCTTACAAAGGAACTGGGCATAGGTCTTGGGGAGGTCACCGAAGACAGGATGTTCTCCATGGAGAGCGTGCGCTGCCTGGGGGCATGTGGACTTGCCCCGGTGGTGGTGGTGGGGCAGGAGACCTTCGGCAGCATAAACCCGATTGAGACCAACAAGATACTGGAGAAAATAAAAGGGAACGGAGGCTCGGATGGCTAAGCTGACCATTGATGATCTCAAGAAGATAAAGGACAAGCACCTGGCTGAGACCAACCTGAGGGACGGCGGCTACAGGGCGAAGGTCATGATGCATATGGGTACGTGCGGCATTGCGGCAGGGGCCAGGGACGTTATGACCGCCCTTAACAAGGCCATGGCCGACAGCGCAGTGACCGACGTCATCATATCCACCAGCGGGTGCGCGGGGCTTTGCTCAAAGGAGCCCATGTGCACGGTGGAGATCAAGGGCCAGCCTCCGGTCAAATACATCCAGCTGGATGCGGAGAAGATACAGAAGATATTTAAAGAGCATGTCCAGGGCGGCGTTGTTGTCGAGGACTATGCGCTGGTGGTGGGACATGAAAGCTCGTACTGATAAGATCGCGAACCACGAAGGCACTTACTATAATCGGAGGCGTGTATGAGTAACTACCGAGGCAACCTGATGATATGCGGCGGCACCGGCTGCATAGCCACCGGGGGGCTCAAGGTGAAGGATGCCCTGGAGGACGAGCTCAAGGTCAAGGGCCTTGCAGATGAGTTCAAGGTGGTCATCACCGGCTGCAACGGCTTTTGCGCCGCAGGTCCCATCCTCACCGTATATCCTGAAGGAGTGTTCTACGAGAGATTAAAACCCGAGGACATCCCCCTGATAGTCGAGGAGCACTTCCTTAAGGGCCGTCCAGTGGAGAAGTTCATGTACAAGGCGCCGGACAAACCCGGCAAGGTGCCCACCATGGACGAGATCCCCTTCTTTAACCTCCAGGTGCTGAGGGCCCTTAGGAACAAGGGCCTTATAGACCCGGAGAAGATAGAGGACTATATAGCGCGTGACGGCTACATGGCTGCGGCCAAGGCCCTGACCGAGATGACCCCGGAGGAAGTAAGCACCGTTGTAAAGGACGCGGGCCTGAGGGGGCGCGGGGGCGCGGGATTCAACTGCGGCCTGAAATGGGAGTTCTGCCGCCGCGAGCAGGAGCCGGAGAAGTTCATCATATGTAACGGCGACGAGGGCGACCCCGGCGCGTTCATGGACCGCTCCATAATGGAGGCAGACCCCCATGTTGTGCTGGAGGGCATGCTCCTGGGGGCCTACGCAATCGACGCGCACCTGGGCTACATCTACGTGCGCGCAGAGTACCCACTTGCAGTCAGCCGCCTTCAGCTGGCCATAGACCAGGCGCGGGAGATGGGACTGCTTGGCCAGGACATCCTTGGCACGGGCTTTGATTTCGAGATTATCATTTACCGAGGCGCGGGCGCATTTGTCTGCGGGGAGTCCACTGCATTAATGAAGTCCATCGAGGGCAAGCGCGGCATGCCACGGCCCACCCCGCCAAGGAGCGTGCAGCAGGGCCTTTGGAAAAAGCCCTCAGTGCTGAACAACGTTGAGACCCTTGCGTGCGTGCCGCAGATAGTCTTAAACGGCTCGGACTGGTTCCGCTCCCTTGGCACCGAGAAGTCCACTGGCACCAAGGTCTTCGCCCTCACCGGGAGCATTAACAACATAGGCCTGATCGAGGTCCCGATGGGTATCCCTCTGAGGCAGATCATTTTCGATATCGGAGGCGGCCTCCCCAAGAGACGGAAGTTCAAGGCTGTACAGCTTGGCGGGCCCTCTGGAGGGTGCATACCCGAGCACCTGCTGGACACCCCGGTGACCTTCGAGGACATCGTCAAGACCGGGGCCATCGTTGGCTCGGGGGGGATGGTGGTCATGGACGACCTCTCCTGCATGGTCGCTATCGCCAAGTTCTTCCTTGAGTTCACCACGGACGAATCATGCGGCAAGTGCCCGCCCTGCCGCGTTGGGACAAAGGTCATGCTTGAGATGCTTGAGGACATTGCCGCAGGCCGCGGCAAGCCAGAGGACATAGCGACCCTTGGCGACCTCTCGCAGGAGATAATAGACACGTCATTATGCGGCCTTGGGCAATCAGCCCCCAACCCGGTGCTCACCACCATCAAGTACTTCCTTAACGAGTACGAGGAGCACATAAACGAGGGCTACTGCCGCGCCGGTGTCTGCACCGACCTGGTCACCTTCTACATTGACGAGGAAAAATGCAAGGCGTGCCAGCAGTGCAAGAAGGTCTGCCCTGTGGACGCCATCAGCGGCGAGAAAAAAGTGCCTCATCGCATTGACCAGGAAATATGCATAAAGTGCAGATCGTGCTTTGAGATATGCAAGTTCGATTCAGTGAAAACAGGCCCGGCCAGTCTCCGGGAGAAACTCATCAAGGACCAGGCGGTAGAGGCCTGAGCCTCGGAAAGGAGACGCGGAAATTGGACCAGGTAGAACTGACTATAAACGGAAAGAAGGTCAAAGCGGCCAGCACTTCGTCCATACTGAAGGCTGCCCTTGACAACGGCATCTATATCCCCAGGCTCTGCTGGGACAGGAGGCTTACCCCCTATGGAGGGTGCCGCATGTGTCTGGTGGAGATGGAGGGACAGAGGAAGCTCTTTGCAGCGTGCTCTACCCCGGTAAAGAACGGGATGGAGATCAATACCGAGAGCGAGAGGATCGCGCGCGCCAGAAAGAGCGTGCTGGAGCTGCTGCTTGTGAACCACCCCCTTGACTGTCCCATATGCGACAAGGCCGGCGAGTGCGAGCTTCAGGACCTGGCATTCAAGTACGGGCCCTCTGCTAGCCGCTTCAAGGGCGAGCGAAAGAAGGCCCCGGAGATCACCAGCGCCCCGCTGCTGGAGCGCAACCCCAACCGTTGCATTCTCTGTGGAAAGTGCGTGCGCATATGCGGCGAGCACCAGGGCGTTGGCGCCATCGACCTCATTGGCCGCGGCTACGACACGGAGGTAAGCCCTGCATTTGAGGAGTCTCTGGACTGCGAGTTCTGCGGGCAGTGTGTTGACATCTGCCCTGTGGGCGCGCTTGGCAGCAAGCCCTTCCGCTTCCGCTCAAGGGCGTGGTACATGGAGGAGAAGAACACCATCTGCCCATACTGCGGGTGCGGGTGTACGGTTACCCTGGGCATCAGCGAGGGCAAGATCATCCGCTCGGTGGGCTCTGACGGCGTGGGCCTCAGCAAGGGCGACCTCTGCGGCCGCGGGCGTTTCGGAATTGACTACGTGCACTCTGACAAGCGCCTGACAAAACCGCTCATGCGAAAGGGCGACGAGCTTCAGGAGGCCTCCTGGGAGGAAGTGACCGCCTTTGTGAGCGAGAAGCTCAAGGACATCATCGAATCTGACGGCCCCGAGGCAGTAGGGGCCATAGGAAGCCAGCGCTGCACCGTGGAAGACAACTACATGCTCCAGAAGTTCATGCGCGAGGCAGTGGGAACAAACAATATAGACTCCCTGGCAGCCCTTGGCTATGCCAAGGCGCAAAAGGCGATCAAGCAGGCCTTTGGCCTGGACACCCTGCCCATTGACTACGACTCCCCTCTGAGGTCTGACAGCTTGCTCGTTGTGGAGAGCGACATAACAAGCACGCATCCTGTCTGGGGCCTGAAGCTCTATGCAGCGCTCAGGGACTTCGGCGCGCACCTCGCGGTCATAGACCCCAAGGAGAACAAGCTCTCCCGCCATGCCACCGATTGGCTCAGGAACATCCCGGGCACGTCCGTTGCGGCCCTTAACGGCATGATGCGCACTATCCTTGACGAGGGGCTCCAGAGCAAGGACGCGGAGAGCCATCCGGGTTTTGCGGAACTTAAAAGCAAGCTTGAAGGGTATGCGCCGGAGAAGGTGGAAGGGCTTACAGGCATCCACCCCGACAGGCTGAAAGATGCGGCCAGGCAGTTTGCCGCAGCCCAGCGCCCGCTTGTGTGCATGACCCTTGGCGCAAACGAGAACAACAAGTCCACGGACACGGTGCTTGCGGCCGCAAACCTGCTCATGCTGGTGGGTGCAGGGCCGGACTCCCTCCAGATTCCTGCCGAGCTCACCAACACCCTTGGCATGTTCGAGGCGGGCATTCGCCCGGACGCAGGGCCATCGCACGCCCCACTTGAAAAACCGGGGCTTGGCCTTATGGAGATATTCTATGACGAGAGCTCTCCTGTGCGCGCAATGTTCATCATGGGCGAGAACCCCGTGGTCTCATTTCCGCAGGCGGAAAAGGTGGAGCGTACCCTTAAGGGGCTTGACCTGCTCGTGGTGCAGGACATAATGCTTAGCGACACGGCAAAGCTGGCACACGTTGTGCTGCCGGCCGCCAGCTGGGGCGAGAAGGAAGGCACTGTTGTGGGTGCCACCGGAGAGCCGCAGAAGGTGATAAAGTGCATTGAGCAGACCGGAGAGAGCGTGCCTGACTGGCAGATATTCAGGAACCTGGCGCGCTTCATGCAGAAGGACACGGGCCTTGGCACTCTTGATTCTCTCAGGAAGGAGATAGAGGGTAAGCTGGACTTTACTTTTGACTCCTCAAAGGCAGTCTTGCGCTTCGTTCCGGTGGACTTCCACCTGGCCGAGGCCACAGATACTGAGTACCCGCTGAGCATGGTCACCGGCAACCTCATGCAGCACTCAGGCAGCCTGACCACTATGTCCAAGAGCCTGAAGTCAGTGGTCTCCGACGCATACGTGCAGATGAACAAGGCCGATGCCAAACGCCTTGAGATCGGGGACGAAGGGTACATAAAGGTGGCCTCAAGGCGCGGAGAGATAACGCTCAAGGCCAAGGTCACTGACGAGGTGCCCGAAGGGATGCTCTTTGTTCCCTCACACTTCCCGCACGCCAGGGTCCATCTTCTGACCTTTCCTTCCGGCAACGGCGCTGTGGGCATAGTAGCAGTAAAGGTAGCAAAAGCATAGCCACGCTGTCTGATTTACGGCATCTACGGCAGAATAAGCCGCTCGAAGTACGAAAATGTACTCCTTCGCGACTTTTTCTTTGTAGCTACCGCAAATCAGAAAGCGTGGGGGTTTTAATAAGTTGGAGCTACGGCATCCCAAACCCGTTTAGGGTTTCAATAGTTTAGAGCTAAGGCAAAGAAGTAAATAAAAAGTGCCCGTGGCGCCTTGTGTAATGTGCGGGTCAGGTAATTTAAAGGCCGGGGCTCAAATGGCCCGGCTTTTTTTGGGGCAATGTCTTAGTCAGTTCAAATGGTCAAATGGTCAGGGGGGACATCCTTCTTATGAGCAGTATCCGCGTACTGAGCCCGCTTCTAGCCAACAAGATAGCTGCCGGAGAGGTGGTGGAGCGCCCTGCCTCCGTGGTGCGCGAGCTTCTGGAGAACTCCCTTGATGCCGGGGCCTCTAACGTCCAGGTGGATGTCCAGCGCGCAGGCCGCAAGCTCATCCGGGTCTCTGACGACGGCAGGGGTATGGACGAGGCCGACGCAAGGCTTTCTGTAGAGCGCCACGCCACAAGCAAGATAGTAGAAGAGGGCGACCTCCTGAGTATTGGCACCATGGGATTTCGTGGCGAGGCCCTGCCGTCCATCGCCTCTATCTCAAGGCTTGGCATAAAGACCGCCCCTGAGGGCGCGGGCCATGGCTTTGAGTTCAAGGTCGAGGGCGGCCTTGCCGGGGAGCTTGCCCCCGTTGCCACGGTTGGCACAACTGTGGAGGTAAGGGACCTGTTCTTCAACACCCCGGCCCGAAGGAAGTTCCTGAAACGCGACTCCACAGAGACCATGCATATAGTGGAGACGCTCACCAAGCTTGCACTGTCACACCCTGAGGTCGGTTTTACCCTCACGGTGGAGGGCCAGCCCGCCGTGGGCCTGCCTCGCGCCCAGGGCTTGCACGAGCGGCTGGTGCAGGTCTATGGCTCGGAGTTCGTGGATGAGATGGTGGAGGTCGGGCGCAATGACGGGCCATTTGAGATCAAGGGTTTTGTCTCAGCGCCATCGGGGCTTCGCAACAGGCGCACCCACCAGCTTTTGTTCATAAACCGCAGGCCGGTGCGCGACCTCTCTGTAAGCCATGCCGTGTTTTCCGCATACGACGCGCCCCGGGGGCTGCACCCGGTCTTCTTCGTCTTTTTGGAAGTGGACCCGGAGACCGTTGACGTAAACGTGCACCCGGCCAAGCAGGAGGTGCGTTTTTCGGACAAGAGCGGGCTTTACAGGTTTGTCCGGAGGGCTGTTGGCGAGGCAGTGCGTATCCTGCCTGTGCCTGTAGAGGTTGAGGGGGAGGATGCGGGGGAAGAGGTGCTCTCCGGTTCCGAGGGACGACCGGGAGGTATTTCCTCGCAGGCCCCTGCTGTATCTGCTGATTCTGCTGGTTCTGCTGTCCCAGAGACCACGGAATATTCTCAGGCGGTTTTCAGCTCAGAGCCTGGAGGGGTCTCAGAGAGCCTGTCTTCCAGGTACGGCGGGCACAGCGGGTTCGGGGCCTTCCACTCGGACATGCCCTATGTGTATCTGGGCGAGACATTCATAGCATACCCCGATGCCAAGGGGGGCCTTAATGTGCTGGACCACCATGCGGCCCACGAGCGCGTGTTGTTTGAGAGGCTTCTTGAGGGGCTTGAAGTTGACAGCAACAGGCTGCTGTTCCCAAGACAGGTACAGATTAGCAAAAAGGAGCATATGGTATTGCTTGATAACCTTGATATGCTTGCGGAGTTCGGCATCGAGGCAGAGGACTTTGGTGGCACCTCCGTCCTGGTCAGGGCGCTTCCCGCGCCCCTTCACGAGGCGGACATCAGGGGGGTCCTCTCAGAGGCCGTTGCGGCCATGCTTGAGGGTGAAAAGCCCGGCAGGAGCGTACAGGAGGCTGTGGCTGCGCGCATTGCCTGCCACGGCTCTGTCCGGGGCTCCACTGTCCTTGGGGGCGAGGCATTTAATTCGCTCCTTAAACAGCTTGACCAGGCCCGCGACCCCGACCACTGCCCCCATGGCAGGCCCACCCGTTTGCGCTTTTCTCTTGCAGAACTCAGAAAACTCTTCAAACGCACCTGACTGGTCCTGAGTTTACTGCATCTCGTGAGCGAATCGTGCCGACTTCATACTCTCTCGTGAGCGAGTCTTCGACTTCCTACCAGCTACAGCAAATCAGAACCAGTTCAAAAAGTAATGTTTTGTGATAAAGCATTCTAAGTACTACGAGAGGCAAAACAATTTCTTTTAAAAGGAGTCCGTGACACCCAATGTATGAATAAAGCGCTCAGGCTCGTGCAAGATGCAGGTTAACAGGATAGACATTAATGGCCTTTGGTATAATATCAAGATGAATATCCTCATGCATATGTGCTGCGCCAACTGCGCGCTATATCCGCTAGAGACGCTCCGCGGGCGGGGGGAGCCAGGCATGAAGGTCACGGGCTACTGGTTCAACCCCAATATTGAGCCCTATGAGGAGTACAACAGGCGCCTTGGCGCGATGACGGAGCTTGAGGACAGGTGGGCCCTCGATATGATCTACAACGACACCCAGGACAACTCACTATATAAAAAAGCCGTTGACGAAAGCGTTGCGGCCGGGAGCACACGGTGCGAGGCATGCTACCGCCTTCGCCTGGGGCAGACCGCTGCCGAGGCAAAGAAGCTGGGAGCGGACGCTTTTACCACCTCCTTGCTTGTCAGCCCATACCAGAGGCACGGGCTTGTGCGTGAGGCGGGCATTGAGGCGGGCCGGGTTCATGGGGTCGAGTTCTATTATGAGGACTTCCGCCCCGGATGGCTTGAGGGCAGGGCGCACTCCCGGGATCTGGGCCTGTACAGCCAGAACTACTGTGGCTGCCTGGCTTCAAAGCAAGAGCGGGAGCAAGAGCGCCAGCAAAGGCGTGAAGCCAGGCGAGACGCAGGGGCTAAAGATGATTAAACGTGGAGCATTCCTGCTCTTCAGGCGGCCAGGGGACATGGTGGCCAAGAGGGAGGGTTTTTCCTTCTACTTTCCAGTTGGCACCTCGATTATAATAAGCAAGGTGCGTGCATTTATTTTCCGGTTAATGGGGAGGGGTGAAAAGTGATCTTCCTGCGTAGAACCGCTATTGTGCTTCTTGTCCTATTCGTGCTTGCGCCCTTAAAGGGGTTTGGCATGGACGCCGGGACAGTAAAGGTGCTTGTGCTTGACAAGTCCCTGCCGGGTGTGCCTGGCAAGGACGAGACTCTCAAGCGCGTGGACGTGCTCAATGGCAGGCTCGTGCTGGGGTACTCCATCTATACGGGCAAGCTCGCGATCTATCGCAGCGACAAGAGCCTGTATGTGGTGAACGAACTGCCCCTTGAGACCTATGTGGCAGGAGTCGTAAAGGCAGAGGTGGGCTCGGACTGGGCCCAGGAAGCTCTAAAAGCCCAGGCCGTGATCGTGCGCACTTATGTGCTCAAGCAGATGGGCTGGGCAAGGAGGCCGGAGTACCATGTCACTTCCTCGGTGCTCCACCAGGTATACAAGGGCAGGAACATGGACTCTTCGGTTACGGAGGCAGTGCGCGCAACCGAGGGCCAGGTGCTTACATTTGAAGGAGAGCCCATAATCGCGTACTACCATTCAACAACCGACGGCATGACAGAGCTTCCCGAGGAGGTCTTTGGACGGGGTTTTCCTTATCTGCGGAGCGTGCCCGCAAGCGGGAAGCTCTCTCCCATGGCGCTCTGGACAAGGAGCGTGCCGCTGAGGGAGGTCGCCAAGGCCCTTGGCGTGCAGGAGGTGCGGCAGCTCACGCCGGTCTCCTTTACGGCAACAGGCAGGGTGGATTACCTCTCCTATGTTTCGGACAAGGGGGCAGGGTTTGTGCGGGCAAAGGACCTTCGCCGGAGCATGGGCTGGAAGCGCCTGCCAAGCACCAGCTTCATTGTCGAGGTCTCCGGTGCAAACGCAGTGCTCAGGGGAAGCGGCTTTGGGCACGGGGTGGGCCTGAGCCAGTGGAGCGCGCTTGAGATGGCCATTGGCGGGAGCAGCTACAAGGAGATACTTTCCCATTTCTATCCTGGCACGGAGCTTATGCTTCATGAAGGTATCTGATTTCGACTTTTTGATGCCCGAGCGCCTTGTGGCCACGGAGCCCGCTGACGGGCGTGGGTCCTCAAGGCTGATGGTCTTAAACGGGGATGCCCCTCCCGCTCACAGAGATTTCCCCGACCTGCTTGAATACCTGAACAGGGGCGACATGCTCCTTCTAAACGACACCAAGGTGCTTCCCTGCCGACTGTACGGCAGAAAGCCCACGGGCGGGGCGGTTGAGATCCTTCTTGTGCGCGACATATCCAAGGACGGCTCTGGCAAGCAATGGGAGGTGCTCTCAAAGGGAGGCTATACCGGCCCACTGGAATTCACCGGCCCTCTATGGGCAAATATTACCGACGGGGTTATAGCGGACCTCGAATACGAGGGCGCGCTTGAAGACGTGCTGGCGGACTGCGGGGAGATGCCGCTGCCCCCTTACATCAAACGGCGCGCGGACGAGCGCGACCGCCAGTGGTACCAGACCGTCTATGCCCGCTGGCCTGGCTCCATTGCCGCGCCTACTGCTGGCCTGCACTTTACCGAGGGCATCCTTGAGGGGCTCCGTGATAAGGGCGTGCTCATAAGGTATCTGACCCTGCACGTAGGTGTTGGCACGTTCCTGCCCATCCGCTCTGATGAGGTGGAGGAGCACAGGATGGAGCCTGAGAGGTTCGAGATATCCCGGAGACTGCTGCTTGAGATAAACGCGCTTGCCGGCAGGCTCATCACCGTGGGCACAACGGCCACCCGGGCTGTTGAGGGGTATTTCTCGGGCAACTACGAGCCCTGGGGCGAGGACGAAGAGACGGTCCGGGGGGTCACGGATATCTTCATCCACCCCGGATATGAGTTCCGCGCCGTGGAGGGGCTGCTCACCAACTTTCACCTCCCGCGCTCCACCCCCCTGATGCTGGCCTCGGCCTTCTGCGGCAGAGAGCGCCTGCTTGAGGCATATGGTGCCGCGGTGGAGGGCCAGTACAGGTTTTTTTCATATGGGGATGCAATGCTCCTGCTGAAGGGTATATAATTACTATCAAAGTGGAACGCAAGACACCAAATAAGCCCGGCAGGCAGATTCGCGTCCCTGGCGGGGCCAGGACGGTGGCCCTGGCAATACTCGTGCTGGCAACCTCGGCGAGTTTTACTCTGGGTTATTTTGTTGGCAGGTCTCAGGCACCGGTAAAAACGGTGGTGAAAGAGATCAGGGTGCCGGTGAGCAGGCCGGTCGCCGCTCCAGTGCCTGCTATAGAAGTGGTAAAGCCCGCGCCCAAGCCTCCTGTTGAGATAAGGTCCACTCCCAAGCCTCCTCCGCCAAGGCGTATCAATAAGAAGAAAAAGCCTGTGAAGGATACTGTCCAGGCCGGTCCTGTAAAGATGCCTTCGGGCCAGGAGCGTTACAGTGTGCAGGTCGGGGCGTTCGAGACACTTATTGACGCTGAAAAGCTCCGCAAGGAGTTCGATGCCAAGGGCTACAAGTCCTTTGTCATGCGCTATGCCGAACCGGGGCAGAAGGCGGTGTTCAAGGTGCGCCTGGGTGAGTTCATGGACTCAGACAAAGCGCGCCTGCTCTCTTTGAAACTAAAGAGCATAGAGGGTATCGCCGCTTTTGTTGTAAAGAACGACTGATCCCCGGGACATGTGCGAATGGATAATTTAGCTCAAAAAAATACGATCAAGCCGGGCCTCTGCTTCAAACCCGTGCCCGGCCCTCTGGCGGGATAGAAAATGTCCTCCACCGTGACCTTTGAGATGGAGCTGGACCAGGAGCATGACATGCCCTATCTTGCAGACGACCTTGAGCAGAGCCTGCGCCTCATGGAGCGCACGCTTGGCATTGCCGCCGGAAGCCGCGGGCACAAGGTGATGTTCCGGGGCGAGCAGCATCTGGTGGACAAGGCGGTTACTCTGTTGCAGGACCTTCGCGATGTGCGTGCCGATGGCTTCACTGTATATCCTGACGACCTCAGGAGCATGCTGGAGCAGATAAAGGACGGGGGTGAGCTAACTCTCCAAGAGCTTATGAGCCAGCACGTGGTGGTTTCCAGGAAGAAGAAGCTCGTCGCCCCAAGAAACCGCTCGCAGATGGAATATATCAAGGCCATCCGGGAAAAGGACATGGTCTTCGGTATCGGCCCGGCAGGCACGGGCAAGACCTATATAGCTATGGCCATGGCCATAAACGCGCTGCTCACCAAGCAGGTCAGCCGGGTGATACTTGCGCGGCCCGCTGTTGAGGCAGGCGAGAGGCTGGGGTTCCTGCCTGGGGACATGATCGAGAAGGTAAACCCGTACCTGCGCCCGCTGTATGATGCGCTCTATGACATGGTGGAGGTGGAAAAGGCGCACAAGCTGATAGAACGTGGGGTAATAGAGGTGGCCCCGCTTGCCTTCATGAGGGGCCGCACCCTGAATGACGCCTTCATCGTGCTGGACGAGGCCCAGAACACCACCCACGAGCAGATGAAGATGTACCTTACCCGCCTGGGCTACAATTCAAAGACCGTGATCACGGGCGACACCACGCAGATCGACCTGCCCCAGGACAAGAGATCCGGACTAGTTGAAGCTGAGAAGATATTGTCAAGGGTGGAGGGGGTGGGGGTTATTTACTTTACAGGCAGGGATGTGGTAAGACATAAGCTTGTAAAGGATATTATTCAGGCATATGACCGGCATGAAAGACGCACAGAAGAATAAAGAGAAGTCCGAGGGCCGACTCCGGAAGCCTATCCGCCCGGAGTCCCTCCAGGACCATATTACCCTCTTTCTGATCTCATTAGCCACGGCTTTTGCCATCTGTGATTCGGGAGACGTGGAGCATTTTCTCGGCAGCTTTCTTCTGTCGGGCCTGCTGTTTTACATCGTATACCGTGACATCCTCCGCTACAAGCCCCAGTATTACCACAAGCGGAGGATGATGTTCCTGCTTGGTCTCCTGATCGTCCTCACCGTGGGGTTGGGCAGGTTCAGCGAGGAGATACTTGAGGGCATGGTAAGGGGCTTTCAGCTGGATGTGGGAGATACGCTGAGGTTCGGCATCCCCCTGCCTGCGGGCGCGATGCTCATCATGCTGCTTTTCGATTTCCATACCGCAATAGTAAGTTCGGTCATCCTGGCCCTGCTGGCCGGCCTGTGGCAGGGGGACCCGACTTTTACGGTCTACGTATTTGTGGGCTGCCTGACCGCGGCCTTTACCATAATAGGCTGCAGGAAGAGGACCGCCATACTCCGCAGCGGGTTCTTCGTTTTTATAGCGAACATAATAGGCGTTATCACCGTCCTGCTCTTTAAGGGCACTCTGCTCACCCCTGAGGCGTACTATGCAGCAGTGTTCGCCGTTATCTCCGCAGTAACGGTGGTTGCGATAGTCTCGCTGCTCCTGCCCGTGTTTGAGAGCCTGTTTAAGGTGACCACGGACATCTCTCTTCTGGAACTGCTGGACCTGGACCAACCCCTGATGAAGAAACTGATGGTGGAGGCTCCGGGCACTTACCACCACAGCATAATCGTTGGAAACCTTGTGGAGGCCTGCTCCGAACTTGTCGGCATAAACCCCCTGCTTGCCAGGGTGGGCGCGTATTACCACGACATCGGCAAGTCAAAGATGCCCGAGTACTTTATCGAGAACAAGTCGATGGGCGCAAGCAAGCACGAGAAGCTCACGCCCCATATGTCTTCCATCGTGCTCATCTCGCATGTGAAGGAGGGCGTGGAGCTTGCACGCCAGCACAACCTTCCCGAGGAAGTAGTGGACATCATCGAACAGCACCACGGCAACGCCCTTATCACATACTTCTACGAGAAGGCCAAGGAAGCCCCTGACGGCGATTCGCTCTCAGAGGACGTGTACCGCTATCCCGGGCCAAAGCCCCAGACGCGCACCGCAGCGCTCATCATGATGGCCGACGCCGTGGAGGCCTCCTCCAGAGTGCTCCACGACCCCACCCCCGCACGGATCACGGCACTCGTGGACAAGATCATCAACCATATCTTCCTTGCCAGGCAGCTGGAGGAGTGCGAGCTGACGCTCAAAGATATCAGCGAGATCAAGTCGCGCTTTATTTACATCCTTAACGGTATACTCCACAGGCGCATAGACTACCCCGGGTTCGATTTCAACGGGAAAGGAGCTTCAGGTGCAGGTGAGGGTAAGCTCTCGGCAGACAAAGAGAAGGCCGCACGTCACGCAAATCCGGACAGACTGCCTCAGAATCCTTACGTCCCTGGGAGTTGACCCCAGCGCCGAGCTTGACGTGTCTGTTGTAGGGCCGGAGGAGATGCGCGGCCTTAACAGGACCTATCGCGGCATTGACCGCACCACGGACGTCCTGTCCTTCCCCATGCAGCCCCTCGGTGGAAGGCCTCCCTTTAAACCCCCCGCAGGCGCCCTGGACTTCATGCTTGGCGATGTGGTTGTCGAGGCCGAACGGGTTCGCCAGCAGGCACGCGAGGCAGGCCATAGCGCAGCCCGGGAGTACAGGGTGCTTATCATCCACGGGATACTTCATCTGCTTGGTTATAGCCACGAGGTGGGCCCTCAGAGGCAACGCACTATGCGGCGCAGGGAACGGGAGCTGCTTGAGGTCCTTGAAACAAGCGGTTAGCCTGATCCACTACCTGCACCTTTATGGATCTTTTTATTTGGGGCTGCTCGCCCCGCGTCCCCGGACTTGTTTGTGCTTATCAGTTAATCAATATTGAACAACATCATCTATCTTAAGCGGGGCTATTCCCATCCCCACTCCCCAGGGGGTACTTCTTTGCTTGCCCAAAGAAGTACCCAAGAAAGGGCAGTTCTACTTTTCCTTAAGATCGCGAGCCGGATGCGCGCTCTTATTATGGGAAAACATCAGGCATCA
>SDBV01005729.1_pt1 | contig 17444 bp, 18 predicted proteins | sample 2277081 | NCBI WGS metagenome assembly SDBV01 (sample SAMN10402039, study PRJNA504765) | marine sediment metagenome | isolation source: marine sediment core GS10_PC15, 223 cmbsf | place: Arctic Ocean: Southern Knipovich Ridge | collected 2010 | reverse complement strand
ATATTCATCCCTCCTTAAGTTTATTAATTCAACCATTTAAATAATACAAGTTTAAAAAACTTGAAAAATAAATATTTTGTTCATATTTTTAATATAAATAGTAATCTTTATTTAATTATGTTATATTATTTTTAATAAGAATTATTATTATTAAGAATATTTTATCATTCTAATAATATATGAAGGAGGAAATTTTTGTGAAAATTGTTATAAAAAATCCCGGCCTTTTAATAAAAATTATTATTTTATCTTTTTCTATTATTTTATTACTTGGGTGCAATGTTAAAACAGCATACAATCAGCTCGACTGGCTAATCCCATGGCTTGTTAATAATTATTTTCCTCTAAATGATGAACAGAATACATTATTAGACAGTCAACTGGAAACAATTCTTGAATGGCATAGAAGAACACAAATTCCTGTTTATGTAAATACTTTAAGAGAGACTATTTATGACGTAGAATATGGACTTTCTAATGAAAACCTCGATTATGTTTTTAATCTGTTTAAAATTTTTATGGAGGATTTTACTGTACATGTAACACCGGATATTATTACTTTTTTAGAAACCTTAACAGATGACCAGTTGAATATATTATTTAACAGGTTAGAGAAAAAAAATGAAGAATATAAATCAGAAATGGTGGATCCAAGTGAATATGAGATACGTCAGAATTCTTTTAAAGATATAAAAAAGAATTTAATTAGAATATTCGGAAGTATAAATGAAAATCAGGAAAGAATTATTCGAAACTGGTCATTACAGCAGAAATTAATCGGAGAAGATGAGCTCGCAGAAAAAATAAAATGGCAGACACAGTTTAAGAATACACTCAATTTACGTAACAATCCGGTATTATTTGAATCGGCATTTATATATCTATTGGGATACAATGAAAGTGTAAGACCCGAATCTTATCAGGAAAAAATGGACTATAATACAAAATTAATGCAGGACACATTTTTAATTCTTGATTATACTATGACCGATGATCAACGCGAGTTTCTTGTCAGTGAAATGACAAAAATAGCAGATCAACTAGAAGAATTGATTAATGAATAATTATAAAGCCTGATTACTGAATTAATTGTATTAATATAAAGAAACTCCGAAGTCGAGCATCAAAGCATTACGGCTCCACCATAAAAAACCCGACTATATAGAACCGGCCGGGTTTTTTATTCTTTATATACATAACTACTATTTTATAAATTTCACCTTAAGATAATGAGTAGAACAAGATATACAAGGATCATATGCCCTTACAAGCATTTCCAATGCAAGTTCCATTTCCTTTTCACTTTTACTTGCTTCCAGTAATTCCGGAACAAGCTTATCAAAATCCAGTTGAATATTAGCATGATTCTGATTTGTAGGAATAATATAATTACCTGCGATACACATCCCGTCATTATCATAAGTATAATCATGATAAAGTATACCTCTCGGTACTTCTATTCCACTTGCACCGGAAGAATATTTTGTTGGTTTAACAAGTTCTTCATCTACATTATATCCTGAATCTGCAATTAGTTCGTCTATTAAAGCAAGGCTTTCATGAAAACTATGAACACATTCGATAACCTGTGCTGCTGAATTTAGATACGGATTAGTTACAATTGGTTTCATTCCAAGTGCTTCTGCTATCTTTTTTGCTTCCGGATGAAGCATATCAAAATTATTGTTAAAACGGGCTAATGCTCCTGCAGCATAACTATCCATTTTGTTCTTAGAATATTTTGCCGTGGAGTTTGGTGAGACATACTCATTTGTCACACTTTTATATTCACTAAACTGCCATTGCTCTTTTGTACCGTCCGGCATTACAGTCTGAATACATCCATCATATAAACCATAATTATCATCTGATGCTACAGCCATATACTCGGTGGGTCTTTCAAATGCGGGAAAATTGGGTGCTAGAGCTGCAACTGTTTCTAATAAGGTTGTAACGTCTCCAACACTATCCAGCATTTTCTTCTTTAAGTTTTTTAGTTCATCTTTTGTAGGTATTTTAGAGAAACCTCCCGGCAGTACAGTTGTCGGATGAGTTGTTCTCCCGCCTATCAAAGATCCCCATTCATGGCCAAGCCTTTTTAATCTGAGTACTACAGCAACGACTGCCCCATGTGTTTCTACTAACGGAAAAACCGAAGGTGCACCCAGTAAGTCCGGTGCAACAAGTATACCAACATGAAGTATATGAGAATCAAAGTTTTCTGCATGTTTTAATATTCTTCTTAATTTTATGGTCTGAGCAGTATTTTTTATACCAAGAGCTACTTCACTCGCTTTTACAGAGGCAAGTGTATGTCCCACAGAGCAGATTCCGCAGATTCTGCTTGTTATTCTTGCAACTTCAGAATAATGACGTCCACGCACCATCGATTCAAAAAACCGTGGTGATTCCGGAACCTGCCATGTACACTTTTCTATATTCCCATTGCTTATATTTACAATTATATTTCCATGTCCTTCCACACGGGTTAGATGGTGAACATTTATATTTATATCTTTACTCATTATGCATCACTCCTCATAGTTGCTGTAAACATTTTAGACTTTGTTTCAGCACGTTTTTCAGAAAGCCCTGCTTTAAGAAGGTTCTCTTTTAATGCTGCTTCATTCGGATTGTCTACAAAGCCCCTGCATGCTTCACATGGTATTCCATCCGCAGGACAGGGTGCATTACAACCAGCCCTTGCTACAGTTCCAAGACAATGGTCATCAAGCTGATACCTGCATACGGTTTCTCTTCTTTTACATTCCACACAAACAGGATATGTTGGTATTACAGGAGTTTTTCCGTGTATCAGATGCGATACAATATTTAGAAACTCGTATTTGTCCATGGGACAGCCAAGAACATTAAAATCAACCTTAATTACAGAAGATATCGGTAATGCTTTATCATTACTCTCCAGATGCGGCATATTTGCGTCCTTGCCGTAAACATATTCCCGAAAATCTTTCTGGTCATTTTTTAAAGCGTTTATGCCTGCTGTTGCTGCACATGCTCCATACGCAATAACTATACCAGCTCTTTCACGAATATCTAAAAGTCGTTGTCTATCAGATTCTCTTGTAAAACTTCCTTCGATACATGCTATATCAAGATTACCGGCTTTCTCTGACATCGCTTCTCTGAATTCTACTATATCAATATGATTTATTAATTCTAAGAATGCTTCATCTCCATAATTTGTTAATTCTATCTGACATCCTTCACAGGAGGCAAAATCAAAAAATCCAACTTTAGGTTTAGCCATTATATTGCCTCCTCTAATTTCATTATATCAGTAAGAGTGAAAACAGGGCCGTCTATACATACATATTTATCATTTATCTGGCAGTGTCCACATTTACCGACTCCACATTTCATTCTTCTTTCTAAGTCCAGATATACATTATCATCTACAATACCTATTTTTCTTAATTCCATAATAACAAATTTAAACATTATAGGAGGACCGCAAATAATTACTTTCGTATCCGGTGATATTTTTGTTTTACCAAATAGATTAGTAATAACTCCGACATTACCTTTCCAGGTGTCATCTGCTTTATCTACTGTTTCATGAAAATTAATATCTGTAGAACACCTGAAGGTTTCAAGATCTTCTAAAAACATCTGCTGTTTTGACTCTTTTGCTCCATAAAACAAAGTAAAATCCTTAAAATCGCTTCGTTTATCCATAATATATTGGATAATACTTCTTGTAGGGCAAAGTCCGATTCCGCCTGCTACGACTAAAATGTTATTTCCTTTTAAGGCTTCTATATCAAAACCGTTACCTAAAGGCCCTCTTACAAATAAGGAATCACCTTTATTTAAATTATTTATAGCAGTAGATACTCTGCCTACTGTTCGTATTACTATATCGAAAGTATCTCCTTTTGTCGGAGAACTTGCAAAACCTATTGGTATTTCACCATATCCGAACAGGGAAACTTCTATAATCTGGCCGGGATTATACTCCATAGGCGAACCATTTGCCATTTTTAAAGTAAAATGCTTTTCTGTTTCTGTAACCTGTTGTATATCTACTATTTTTGCTTCTTCCGGAAGAAAAATATTTTCTTTTGAATTTCTATTATAATCGCCCATATTATGCCCCCATTACCATTTTAATTACTTCTACCGGATCAGCAATATCTGAGGTACATGAAGTAGAACATCTTCCGCAGCCGACACATGCAGGAGAACCGAGTTTTTCATTTAAGTAAGCTGTTTTTCTCATTATTCTGTGCCGGAATCGGTCGCCTCTTTTTTCTCTGAAATTTTCCTCTGCTCCGGCTCCAAGTGATATTTTAGAAAACTCTTCGGTTAAACATGCATCCCAATATCTTGTTCTGTCACCGGACACCTGGTCTACATTCCATTTGTCCTGAACATCGAAGCAATAGCATGTTGGGCATACTATATTGCAAGATCCACAGGAAAAGCACTTTTCTGCAAGTTTTCCCCATAATTCCATATTTTTAAAGGAAGACCTTACTTTTTTTGCAATTTCATCGGAAGAATTAGTTAATTTTTCCTTGCATTTGTCCATTACATCTTTATTAACTTTGGCTGCTTCCTGAACCTGGGAATCTTCTGCATTTTTAAAGCTGCCGGACTTAACAAGTACTTCACCTTTTTCTGTAAGGGCCTCTAAAATGTATCCGTTACTAATTTTAGTAAGAAAAGCATCATGGCCTTCTACGTTTTTTTCACTTCCAGCAGAGCCCCAGAATCCCCTTTCTGATATGCTCTGAATATTGGAACCTACTATTGTTGTTGCATTTCTGTTTGCACAATAATTCATGTCCTTTTTATTATCAGCATATAAGAAATCCGTCATACTTATGCCTTTTATATCATAAAAGTGCACTCCAAATAGTATTTTTTCCTCCGGATTTATACACCCTTTAAATTCATTACTGTTAAAAGTAACTAAGGTCTGGCTCGGAGGAAAGAATTCCTTCTTGGGAGGTAAAATAGTTACATCATAATCAAGTCTTAATTGATCTGCTGAACTAAGCCTTGCAAAAACGAACTTTGCCTTTTTTGCAATCGGACCGATAACAGTTTTATTTTCTATTAAATTAGATAAAAAACTGTTAAAATCATTTTCATTAATGTAATAATTACTCATATATTTTTAAGTTCCTTCTTTTATAGAATTTTGATCGCTTAATTATTTTTATTACTTTTATTGCTATTATTATTAAGGTACAGATTATTGTAAATAAATAATTCAATTCCGCAATTATAGTTATATAACATACGATTATTTTTTTCAAGTTGAATACAATAATAAAGATAGTTGCATTATTTTTTTTTAGTTATTCAGTCCTCATTTTATAGCATATTATGAGAATCTTTAGTTAAAAACGCAGCTACCTTCTGTATAACTAAATAGCTTAACTAAATAACTTAACTTATGAGGGTTTACATAATATGTTATTTATGTTACAGTCGAGCCTTAACTTAAGTGCCAACCGATCGGCACTTGCTATTTCGCGGTTGATTCCCTTCTAGATTAGTCTCGATCCAAGCAATAAAAATACAAACTCTGCCTAATGATCGGTTCATTAATATGGACAGGCTGAAAATGGAGTCATAAATATGTCTTTTAATAACTTAGGCTTAACCGCCGAACTTTTAAGTGCGGTTAGCAATAATGGGTATACTAGCCCTACCCCTATCCAGAAACAGGCCATTCCGGCCATCCTGGAAAACCGAGATGTTCTCGGAGGCGCACAGACCGGTACCGGAAAAACCGCTGCCTTTACACTTCCAATGCTGCAAATTTTAAATAAGCAGAAAAATACGGGACGGCATCCAAGAGCCCTTATCCTCACTCCTACAAGAGAACTCGCTGCACAGGTCGGTGAGAGTGTTAGAACATATGGAAAGAAGCTTTCCCTGCGTTCAGCCATTATCTTCGGGGGAGTGAATATCAATCCCCAGAAAAACCAGCTGCGCAACGGTATAGATATACTGGTTGCAACACCTGGAAGACTACTGGATCATGTTGGTCAGAGAACACTTAATCTTTCACATATAGAAATTTTTGTTCTCGATGAGGCAGATAGAATGCTGGACATGGGATTTATTCATGATATTCGTAAAGTTATAAAATTACTTCCTATAAAACGTCAGAATCTTCTTTTTTCTGCTACTTTTTCTAATGAAATTAAAAAGCTATCTCAGGGGATACTCAATAATCCGAAATTTATTGAAGTTGCCCGCCGAACCCTTGCTGCGGAAAATGTTTCCCAGATCGTTCATCCCGTTGCCCAGTCCAGAAAGAGGGAGCTGCTGTCACAATTAATCCGTAAGGGAGAATGGTCGCAGGTGCTTGTTTTTACACGTACAAAACATGGAGCAAACAGACTGTCAAAACAGCTCATCAGTGATGGTATTAACGCCGCAGCAATCCACGGGAATAAGAGTCAGTCAGCACGAACAGCAGCACTTGCCGGATTTAAAAGCGGTAAAATACGTACACTCGTGGCTACAGATATCGCAGCAAGAGGTCTTGATATAAACCTACTTCCTCATGTAGTAAACTTCGAACTGCCCCATGTACCCGAAGATTATGTTCACCGTATAGGACGAACAGGACGCGCTGGAGCTTGCGGACAGGCTGTATCTCTTGTATCAGCAGAAGAGAACAAATTACTTAATGGTATACAAAGGCTGCTGAACAAAGAGATTCAAGAGGAAATTATCCCTGGTTTTAAGCAGAGTTTCTCTCCTGTGGCCGAAAAATCTTTTAAACGGCAAAAACATGGTCAGGGTGGATACAAAAAACATTATAGAAGACGAAGAACAGCATAAAATTAAAGAAAGATTTAAATGAATTCATCCGTTTTAATTTTAACTACAATTTGATAATTACATTTAACAGCATATAAATTATCTTATTATAGTATTTTGATGGAGTTTTCATTTATTATCTTTTTTGAATATAGTATTTCGCCAGAATTCAGGAGGTAATGGCGAATTATTTTTTATACAAGCTAATATATACACTGATGTTGGAATTTTCGCTGAAATATTATGATCTGTCATTTTTTTCGTAGCTTCAATATATCTAGGAACATTAATAATGATACCTGCAAGAAAGCACATGCAGTTCATTCCCCTCTACTCTGTAAACAAGTCTGTGCTCCTGATTTATCCTTCGGCTCCAGAATCCTTTTAAGTCAAATTTAAGTGGTTCGGGTTTTCCTTTCCCTTCAAACGGTACCCTGTTAATTTCTTTAATAAGGGAATTTATTTTTCTTAATATCTTCTTATCAGTTTTCTGCCAATATAAATAATCATCCCAACCATTCGGATGGAAAATAATCCTCATTTTTAATCCTCTACTAGTTTTTGCTCCTTACCTTTTCCCTCTTCAAAACTTTTTATACTTTCTCTTAGTCTTTTAGCATTTTTTGGACTATTTAAAAGGTATGCAGTTTCTTCAATTGCAGCATAGTCCTCATATGAAACCATCACAACATTATCACGATTTCGTCTAGTTATAATGATAGGTTCATGGTCTGAGATTATTTTGTCCATTGTTGATTTAAGATTTTTACGTAAATCACTGTAATTTATTGCATTCATAATATATCCTTATCTAATGTAATTGTACTTATTATTGTACAACAAGTCAAGTAATTTGTACATTTAGACAGCAATTCTCAATATGAAAATATATTATAAAAATTAAATATTGTACAAAAAAAGTTTATTAGGGTCCATATTTATAATTACTGACATTCAGAATAGATCACTACATACTCAATCCAAATCCTGAAAGAGTAATATATCGGCTACATCTGCCGGGAGGCCATAACAATCTTAACCTGCAAGTATTAAATCAATCTTTGCTAACTCATTGCTGCTGAATTCCAGGTTATTCAAAGCAGCTACATTATCTTCTATTTGTGATACTTTACTTGTTCCGACTAAAACGGAGGTAACTTCCGGAAGGCGTAATATCCAGGCTACTGCCATTTGAGCGAGGCTTTGCTCCCTGTTTACTGCAATATCATTTAATTTCCGGATTTTTGCTACTACTTCCGCAGTAACCTGTTCTTTAAATAAAAAACCATGGCTTTTGGCTGCTCTGGAATCTGCAGGGATACCATTAAGGTATTTGTTTGTTAGCAATCCCTGTGCCAACGGAGAGAAGGTAATGCAGCCAATGCCTCCATCCCGCAGCACATCTTTAAGACCATCCTCAATCCAGCGGTTAAACATACTATAAGAAGGTTGATGAATAATACATGGTGTTCCCAGACTTTTTAATATTTTGCCGGCTTTTTTAGCCAAATCTGCAGGATAATTGGATATACCAGCATAGAGAGCCTTTCCCTGACGGACTATCAGATCCAGAGCAGTCATTGTCTCTTCTAATGGAGTTTCCGGATCCGGACGGTGATGGTAGAAAATATCAACATACTCAAGGCCCATGCGAACCAAGCTTTGATTTATACTTGCTACCAAATATTTTTTACTGCCCCAGTCACCATACGGGCCTTCCCACATTTCATACCCGGCTTTTGATGAAACCACCAACTCATCCCGATAAGCTTTTAAATCAGATGCTATAATTTGGCCAAAGTTCTCTTCTGCAGAACCCGGAGGCGGTCCATAATTATTAGCCAGATCAAAATGTGTAATACCAAGGTCAAAAGCCTTAAAAAGTATTTGTTTCATATTATTCAGGGTATCTACACCCCCAAAATTATGCCATAATCCCAGACTTATTGCAGGGAGTTTAATTCCGCTATTGCCGCAGCGTTTGTAAATCATCTGTTTGTATCTTTTTGCATTTGCTTTGTACATATCAACAGAATAACATAAACATTAAAAAAGGTGAATTACTTTTTAAAAAGTACAAATATTATATTTTTAACCGTTTTAATATTTCCATGCATGCCCGGGCCTAATTCATGATCAAAGAAATACTTATTTATGTAATCATAGCTACGATCGGCCATTCTTAAGAATTCCGGATTTTGTTGAAATTGATAAAGGGCAGAAAAGGTCCAGAGTATCCGGGTATTTAAAATCAAACTTTTTGACGCTTCTTTTTCAATAGTCAGATCATTTGCAATTCGACCGTAAAATCCTCCGAATTCAGTATCCTGTGTATGATTTATCCAGAAAGGGACAATATTTTCAAATAATTGGTATTCTACCTGTTCACGAAATTTCTGAATTAGCGCGGCTTTCATAAATTATTTTCTGCTCTCTATAATTTGTTAGTTTTATAAAATCAAAAAAACCCCCGGAATATTTATCCGGGGCATAAATTTTAAAATAGAAAATATTACATTCCAAGTGACATTAAAGCACCGGCATTAGATATCAAACCTGCTATTTCCTCACTAGAATATTCAATAGCACCTTCCATGGCATTGTCAGCAAACTTGCCATATCCGATGAGACCTGTAGTATCTGTAATATTCAAAGAATTCATCTGGCCTCCTGAAATTGTAGAAACCAGCATATCCATAAAACCAGTAACAGAAAACTGAAAAAAGTAATTACTGTCTGCCGGCACATTGGCAAGTATATCTGTAAATACAGCCGATTCAGACATGTTTCCACCAGTATAAGAATCATTCTCTACGAGAGATTTTAATAGTTCAAGTCCATCCGCACCCATAGCCATAAAACATTGGTTATCTTTATAATGAAGGTAAAAATTAAATTTTTCCATTAGTACATCCATAAACATACCCGCCATCTGCATCTGGATTTTGGCTTCCGGACTATCATCTCCCATACTCTCAAAAAATTGGGAAAAATAGATATCGTAACTTAAAATATCATATTCAAATCCATTTTCTGCAACATTTTCTCTGTAAGTAAGGCTGAATTTCATTCCTATATCTTCATAGAAACCATTTATTATTTTAGTAATAAGTCCACCGTTTATTGCATCTTTATAAGTATTTCTGAATAAATCCGCATCTCTTAATTCATAAACAGCAATCATATCAAAACTAATAGCATCATCAAATAAAGCAGTCATACTAGCAGGATCCTCTTCGACAGATGTCATATCTGTTAATCCTGCTAATAAGCCCATATTAAATTTAAAATCAACAGCTGCTGCTGTTTTAGAACCCAAAGAATCATAAATATTATTAACCATCTGATTTAACTCATCCATATCTGCCGAATCTATAAAAGATAGCTCTGCAAGTGCGTCAAGCATTCCCATTCCAACCATTTTTGCTGCTTCCGGATTCATATTTCCTAAAACTGTAAACATATAATCATCCGGAAGATATTTTGCATAGCCTTTAATATCTCCATCTGCACCAGCTTTATTTACAAAATCAGCTACATAGCTGTCTTCCATAACAGAAGAAGAACTTTTTAACTGCACACCCTTTGCATTAACAGCAGTGCTGTAACTTATATCGTTTATATTTTTGGCAACATCTATTATTTTTTCAATCAAAACAAAATAAAAATCAATTATTTGACTAAAAAGAGCAGCATTTGCCGGATTGGTATCCATTCCGGTCATTTCAGGACCAAGCATACTTTTGGCCATACCCAGGCCGCCTGTAATCATTGGGCCGTATTTAGTCATTATACTTTTCATATTTATATAAGCAGTAACAGAATTATCTTCATATTTGGAAAGTGATGAAAGATCTAAGTAAGCACTTAACGGGTACATTTCTGTAATATCGGTAGAGGAAGCTAATATTGCATAATTTTCTACTCGTTTTACAATTATTCCCTTTGGTGATGCAAAGCTTTCAATAGCTTCAATATCAGAATCTGCATTTGCAAGCGGCATAAGTATTATAGGTTCCGGTTCACCAGGAAATCCTGAGGAAATTAATACTGCGATACCAAAAGGTTTTGTTGTATCAACCCACTCAAGATTCATACCACTACTGGAAATAACATCTCCGAACAATAATTTTACTTCTCTGCTTCCTGTAAATAAATTTATACTTGAACTTTCAAAGAATGCGTCGATTTCTAAAAACAATGCATCCGGATTTTCTGCCATAATAAAGAATACGGCCTCTTCCGGAACGAGAGTCGCAATTTTACTTACCTGCTCACCGCATGAAATAAAGAAACCTATAATTATCAGAAGAAAAATTATTTTAAAAATAAACTTTTTCATAAAATACTCCTTATATTATTTTTACAATTATGTTTATAATGTATATTCAATATATTTTCAAACAAAATATTAATAAATAGGATATTTAAATGCGTATAAAAATTGAGAACCTCCATATGGAAAATATTACAAATAATCCTGAATCGGAGCTTTTTGGAAAAAAAGCTGTCTTTGAAAAAGGCAAAATGATTCTTTTAACAGGACCATCGGGAGCTGGGAAAACAACATTTATTTCTGCACTATACGGGCTTAATAATAATTATAAGGGAGATATATATCTCGGGAACACAAGTATAAAAAAACTGGACAGGAATAACCGGGTTAATTTGAGGACAAAAGAATTATCAATCATTTTTCAGGACTTAAAGCTCTTCTCCGATCTTACCGGTTATGAAAATATATTTATTAAAAACCAGCTTACAAATCATAAAAATAGTAAACAAATTGATAATATATTGAATACTCTGGGAATAAAAAAAATTGCTGGTAAAAAGATTTCAAAAATGTCATTCGGTGAAAAACAGAGGTTTTCTATAGCACGTGCATTTATGCAGCCTTTTTCATGGCTTTTACTTGATGAGCCATTCAGCCATCTTGATATTAAGAACAGAGATACTGCATGTAAACTAATAGAAGAAGAGTGTAAAAAGAGAAATGCAGGAATGATACTTGCAAATCATGATGATGAGAGCCTATTTGGTTATGATTTAAAATTAAACATATAACAAAAAGGAATTGTATAAATGAAAAATTTACTTGGAAAAGTAATCTGGAAAAAAAAAGGCAAAACAGAAATTATTTCTGCAGCATTCGGTTTTTTAATCGGTCTTGTACTTCTACTTCTAATAATTCAGATTAACTATGATTTTAATACTATTTTTACATCACAGTTTTCTGATTCAAAACAGGTGGATTATGTTATTTTAAGTAAAAAAATAGATATAAGCCATTCATTTAATTTTGCAGAAATAGGCTTTAGCGATAATGAGATAAATAATATTTCCGAACAGCCGTTTGTTAAATCATTAGCAAGGATTATTGCAAATAATTTTACTGTTAGCGCAGTAATAAGTTTTGGGAATACAATATACAGTACGGAAATTTTTTTTGAATCTGTACCGGATGATTATCTTGATGAAATACCAGCTGAGTGGGGATGGGATGAAACTTCAGATGTTCTTCCTGTTATTATATCAAAGGATTTCTATAATCTTTATAATTTCGGGTTTGCAATCGGCAGAGGGCTCCCGATGATTTCTGAAGATGTAATAAACCAGATTCCCTTTACGGTCTCTGTATCCGGGCCTGGTGGAAAAATAAACCTGCAGGGCAAAATCGCAGGTTTTTCCGATTCTATATCATCCTTCCTTGTTCCATACTCTTTTATGCAATGGGCAAATAAAAATATAGCATTAGACGAAAGCGAGCCCCCGTTAAGGTTAATACTTGCTGTAACGGGCAAGGGAGATCCGAGAATATCAGAATTCATTAAGCAAACAGGATATGATACAAATAAAAGAATACTGGGTTTGAGTGAGGCAAAAGGAATAATTCAGGCGTTATTTATTTTTATTGGATTTTTAGGTATTGCTTTTATAAGCCTATCTGTTGCGATTTTTATACTAAATTTTCAATTAATCATTTCACATTCCATGGAGGAAATACAATTACTAAATATTTTAGGATACAAAAAAAGCACATTGGTAAACTCTTTAATAATCTTTCTAATAAGCTTGCTTGTTTTTTCATGTATTATAGGGCTTATTATTAGTTTATCGCTTACAAGTATAATACATACTTTTCTTGTTCAGATTGGTTTTGAAGATACGTTTTCTATAAATCCTTTTTTAATACCATCTTCTTTTTTAATAATTAGTTTTTGCCTTGGTATTAATTATTTTGTTATTTCTAAGAAATTGGATTAGAATTTTACTTATAAATGCCAGGATAGCTCAGTGGTAGAGCAGCTCACTCGTAATGAGCAGGTCGTGAGTTCGAGTCTCACTTCTGGCTTTTTTTACCCAACCACTTAAGTGGCTTGATAATTTTAACTAATAGTAATAATGAATAGAGCCACTTTAGTGGTCAGGTTACCGCATTTCTTTCTGGCGCCTTCTTGAACTTACAAATCTATTGAAATCATTTATATTTTTAATTATTATTTTGTCCTGTAATACTTCAATCCTGTGCTGAGAAACAAAGTGATTTATTACAGTTTTACATTTTGCTGTATCCATTCCTGCCCAATGCGCAATATCCTCTGTTGTTACATTTAATTCTACTTTATTACCCTCTTCCATACCCGACTGCTGATTTTCAGAGAGCATAATAAAGACATCCGCTATTTTTGCGTCTTCTTCATCAAGAGTTAGAATCATGAACCTTCTTTTCTGATCATAAATTCTTTTGGCAAATAATCTTAAAAGTTTTAATGCAATCTGTGGATTGCCCTGCATTAGAACTTCAAAGTTTTCTCTATTAAATTCCAGGGCTACTATTTTATCTAAAGCAACAGCTGTTGCAGAACGGGGAGCTTCTTCAAGAATTGCCATTTCTCCAAAAATTTCACCTGGGTGCAGTATGTCAATCATTTTCTCAATTTCACCCATAATTTTAACAATCTGGACTCTTCCGGACTGAATTAAGTAAAAATTATCTCCCGGCTCATATTCACAGAAAATAATATCACCCTTTTGAAAGGTTTTTGCAAATCTTTTAAACATGGACATCATTACTCTACTTCTCCAATTCTCTTATTGCTTTTTTAGCCTTTCTATACAATGAATCGCTTTCGCTTACCAACGATAAAAGTTTCTTATACAATCCCAGTGCTTTTGTAGCTTCTCCAAGCTGCCTGTTACTATCTGCAATAAAGAAAATAACTTCATTTAGATCCGGATGTTTAGGATAATTTTTAATTATATTAGTAAAAACACCAATACTATTTTGAAATTTGCCTAAAAAGAAGAAACACCTTCCAATTTCATACCATGACTTAGATACATATTCAACATCTTCGTTACTCTCTACAATGCTTTTAAATTCATCCAATGCTTCCTGATAATTCTGCTTTGTTATGAGGCTTAATGCAAAATAATATTTTTTTGCAACACCTGGTAATTCATCGGAAGATTGGGACTGTCTTACAGCTTTCTTTGTATTCGATGCAGAAGGCCCTTTTCCCTGGCCAAATTGGGTTAGATAACTTTCTGCTAACTCCAGATTTTTTGTTGCTTCACTAGAGTGTTTACCAGAAGGATAATATACAAGGTATCTCCCAAATGCATATATAGTCTGACTGTACTGTTTATTTTTTAAATAGTATTCACCTATCCTGAATAGTCCTGTTTCCGGATTCACATGATCATCACTATACAAAAGATTTTTTACCTGTTTGTGAATTCTTCTAAGCTGGTTTGAAAAGACTTTTAACATTTTAGTGATAATTCTTGTGTTCTTTGCAACCAATTGTTCAAACTCAGGAACTGTAAATGCAACAACAACAGAGTCGATTAAAACCAGAGCATTCTCTTCTCTTTGATATCTCCCTAAAGCAGATTTAACACCAAAAAATTCACCGGTTTTTATTAAATCATGAAGATCCTGCCCGGTTTCTATATCCAGGTAATTTAAACTTACTTTTCCTGAATTCAGTATATAGATTTTCTCGCTCTGGTCCCCTTTAAAATAGATAATAGAATTTGTACGATACTGTATGGCCTTTGGAGACAATTTCTATTTACTCCCTAAATAAGATATTTTAATACATTTCAAAGATAATACAAGATTACTCTTCAAAAGGAAGAAAATCAAGCACTTTCTTAAATCCGACTTTCTCTCTTATTTTATGTAATAAATCTACAGGATAACCGATTACAAATTTTTCTTTGCCTTTTACTTTTATATCTGAATACCCATTATTCTTTATATCAAAGAAATCTTTATATGCCTTAGAGCCATACACAGGCTTCCCTTCTAATAAAAGCAATTCAATATCTTCCATTTGAATGTCCGTTAAAGCAGAATAAGGATCTTTATTCCTGGAGCTTACAAGAAGCAGATCTGCTTTTTTACCCTCTTCTATACTACCTATATCTTTCTCCAGTCTAAATGCTTTAGCAGGATTTACAGTAACCATTTCAAGTAGAATTTTAGGATCCAGCTTCTCTCCATACATTTTTTTATATATTTTATCTGCAAATCGTATTTCCTCAAGTATATTAACACTTCCTGTAGCTGTAGAATCTGTACCAAGGCAGACATTAATTCCAGCTTTTAATATTTTTCTTATTTTACAGGTAACATTATACATAAAGTAATTTGATGCAGGACACCAGGAAATTGTTGCACCTGTTTTTTTTACTTTTTTTATATCGAGTTCGGAAAAACCTATACAATGTATCAATACATTATATTTATCCAGGCAGTTAAGGCCTTCTAATAATTCTATACCCCCCTGATAATCCTCATCAAAACCCTCTTCCATATGAATTATAAAGGGGTGATTATTTTTTACTGCCTTTTTATGCTCCTTTTCTAAACCTTCACCCCAGTCTAAGGAACATGAAGTTGCCTCATGAGCAAGACAGTAATCAGCAATTGCTCTTATTGGCAGCTTTGGAATATATAAATTATTAATTTCATGCGGATAATGATCGTTAACAGTAAGAGCTCCGGAGAATAAATTCTTATATGCACCTAGAAAATAACAGTCCTCTTCTGAAATTTTAGCTCTTTCCTTGAGCACTTTGGAAGATCGTAATTCTTTTTCCCAGTCTGAGCATTTTAAATAATATTCACCTGGTTTCGGGCCTATCTTCGGTAAATATGTACCCCTTAAATGATCATGAATATTTATTATTGCCGGATACATTATTAAATTTGAGCCTAACTTAAGATCAATAGTGCAAACCTTGCCAATATTCATTAACCTTGCTTTATTTATAATAAGAGAACTATTCTCTAAAACCTTATACGGAGTCACTATTGTAATCCCGCTAAGGGAATATTTATCTAACATTTAACATCCTCGCATTTTGAAATAAATTGTAAATACACATTTTCCTTGTGTCAACTGATTCCTCTATATAAAAATTTTAATATTTGATGTCAAAAAATGACATTAAATTACTTTCTCTGTCATAAACATTATTATAATTATTGGGATCTGCTACTTTCTCCCCATTAATAACAAAATTGTAGTAGTGCCTGCCAGGTCCTATATTCAAACTAATAAAATAATAACCTGGGCTTATTTCATCTAATTTATACATATACGGATCCCAATTATTAAAATCTCCAATTATAAATATGCTTCTTCCAGGATCACCCTTATAAGCAAAACTGATTAAAGGCTCATTACCCATTATTGGATTTTCAATTTTTTTCTCAAAACTTTCTCCAAAATCAACAATAGAGAATTCAATCCCTGTTAGCTCATCTTTTACAGATATTTCATTATACTTATCAATAATCCATAATCCGTCAATCACCATTCTATACTTAAGTGTAGCACGCTCTGCAGGAATTAAATAAATGAGATAATACACATCATTCTCGTTTCTGCTATACACATAAAGGTCCTTATAATCTTCATGCTCAAATCGGATACCAATATATCTAATAGGAATATCTACCTGATAGGAAAATATTAAATAGTCATTATATATTTCCGGCGGGCCTGCTTCTGTTAGATCCAATACCTTAAGCTGCAAAGAAATATCATTATATGCAAGGATTTCTTGCGGGAAAATGATGAAAATTACAAAAAAGAAGATACAAATTGTTAAAAATAGTTTATTATTCATTTATTATTCATTGTTTCCTTATACTTATATTTCGGAAAGGGACAATTAAGGCTTGAATAATAAGTATAATAAGATTTAAAAGATTAACCGATTATTTATATAAGAAAGCAATAAAATATATTAAAAATATGCCTGATATTAAAGAAATTAAGAAATTTAATGAATATCTCACCTCTTTTGGTTCAGAACCGGAGATACTTGAGGAAAGAGGAGAGGAAATAGAAGAAATTAGTCCTCCGGAAAATAAGCTGACAGAAGATCTTGCAGAACTGCTAGGTACAGAAGAAACAACATCCACTTTAGAAAATACTTTTGATAAAGAAGATAATATCGAAACTCTTAAAGAACCTGATGATGCTGTTTCTGAAGAACCTGAAGAAATAGCAGACGACATAACAGATACTTTCACTGATGCTTTGCCTGAGGATATCTCTGAAGAACCAGGCGAGGCGGACACTTCATTTGAACTGCCAGAAAATATATCA
>SDBV01005728.1_pt1 | contig 17446 bp, 12 predicted proteins | sample 2277081 | NCBI WGS metagenome assembly SDBV01 (sample SAMN10402039, study PRJNA504765) | marine sediment metagenome | isolation source: marine sediment core GS10_PC15, 223 cmbsf | place: Arctic Ocean: Southern Knipovich Ridge | collected 2010 | reverse complement strand
TCTTCAACAGTTGTCCTATGAGCCTCAAGATCGCTTTTGCGCAAAAATCCTCCTGATCGGATATAATAATCATTGAGTTCATCGGCAATGTCCCCCTTGTAGAAACGATCTCTGGCTTTCCGGATCTTTTGTTCACGTGTTCCCTCTGTGTTTTTCTCTGTTTCTATTAATTTCCGGAATGTTTTGGCCAGGTTCTCATACCAGGGCTCACTGCCGGTATCAAGAAGGGCTAGAGTAGGAGTGATAATCTGTTCAAGTGTCATTGTGCCATTCATCTCAAGTGCAGTCAGACAGGTGCTTACAGCACTTGGAACCGTGGATGCCCGTATGCCCTGATCAGGTATCCCATTTTGATAACACCAGTCGATTGCATCCTGGTCTCCCGGTGCTCCACCCATGCCATTGAAAACCTTCACTTTTCCGTTCTCTGAATTGTAAAATATGAAGGGCACTTCACCACCGATACAGAAACTTCCGTAATCTGAAACTGCCAGGCAGAATATTACAGCCACTGCACCATCTACAGCATTGCCACCCTGGCTGAGGATATCAATACCTGCCTGAGCCGATGCCGGTTTACCGGCGGCTACAATACCCCCGTTTCCTGAGGCATACCAGCCCGGTGATACAGTGGTGTTGTTTGTACAGGATGATATGGCAAGGAGGGCCAGTGACATTGTGATAATGGCTTTAAGCAATCTCATGTTTAGGTATGTGTTTAATAGATTTTGATTATTTAATATTAAGTCCTGATTTCTCGGGATGGAATTCAGATTTGTATTCCATATCAAGGTGTTTCCAGCTGATTTGCCTTACAATGATATTCCGTATCTGAATATGGCTGCTCCATGCTGTGAATCCTATCTTTCCATATTTTGAATTATCAATCGGATCGGGGTCCTGCAGGGCTACAATTTCTGCCCCATCAACAAATAAAAAACAATATCCATCTATACTTCCTGCATGAACCTTGTACGTTCTGCCAGCCTCAAGCACAAAGTTTTTGGTAGTAGCCCTGAGATTGTATTCCGGGGATTTCTCAATCCCTGTTCTTCCGGTCCACCACCCGCTTAAACCACCAATATAACCCACACCGCAACTGTTCAGTGAATCGCTCCATTCCCCATTCCAAAGGAAATCAATATCATGGGTCGATGGGAGCACAGTTCGGCCTTCAAATTCGAGTAGAATATTCCCCGGGAAATCCTGTTTTAAAAAAGCCATTCCTGCTGATTCTTCGTGGTTTTTCCCGGTAAGCCATCCATTCTCAACCGTCCATAAGCAATTATGGGTCTCCCAGTCAGTTTTCAGATGATCATCCGTAATGAGTTTATCGAATAAAACTTCAGAATTAACCACATCAATTTCCTTACTGATCAGTTGTATTGTATCCATGCAATATGTTATTGTAAGGGAATAATATACTTTAATAGGCTGCCAGTTTCCTGGCACTCGACATAAAGGCATCCATGTTTTCTTCGGGTACGAATCGGGGTACCATTTCACCGGTATAAAAGGCAAATCCACCACCTTCTTTGCAAACACCCATGATTCGCTCTACTTCTGCTTCTATGGTTTCAGGCGTACCCTTCCATAGAACTTTTATAGGATAAAGGCTGACAGGCAGATATTCATAGGTTGCGCGTAAAATATTATCCTTGCCCTTGACTTTTACGCCAATAGGTTCAAATTCAAAACAATCGTCAATCTGGACCCAGGCCCAATCATAATCAAACCTCTCAATGGCAGCTTTGTATACTTCAAAAATCTTATCCCCATCCTGGCAAAATTCTTCATAGGTGTATTTTTCATGCCACCTTACATCAAATTCCTCACTATTTGAAAGGCAGGGAACCCGGCTTGGAATTTTATTTTCTCTGATCTTTTGAAAATCCTCGATTACACCTTTATAAGCCATAAATAATGTTTATTATTTTTTATTGATTATTATAAATTCTGTCCAGGCCCGATTCTACAATTCATCAATGCTTTTTATATAGTTTCTGAAACTGGCTGGGGGTGATGTCCTTTATCTTTTTAAACTGCCGGTTGAAATTGGAAAGGTTTTCAAACCCCGAATCGTAAGCAATTTCTGAAATATGCATTGAGCCATCAGTTAGTAATTTACATGCATAACCAACTCTAACTTTTAGTAAATAATCCTTGAAGGGCATTAAATATGCTTTCTTGAATGAAGGATAGAAAGATGCATATGACATATTGGTGAGTTCAAGCAGATCCTGTATCCTGATTTTGTTCTGAAAGTTTTGCAAAATATATTGCAGGGCCAATTGCATTGGATCATTATCCTTTGTAGGTAAATTATTGATTGAACCCGGGCTTGCAAGAAAATTATATTCGGATAAAGAGCCCATAACTTCAAAGATGCTGAACAGGGCATAAAGTCGATGATTATCATTCATGTCGAACATACTGTTCAGGATGGAGATGATTTTGCTCTTATCCTTACCGGAGATTTCAATACCTCGTGTAGACTCGAGAAGAAATCTTTTCAGGGATATGTGTTCAGGTATCTCAAAGAATTCATTGCCCATGAAGTCATAGGTAAATTGAATTACAAATGCCTCGTCCTGAGGTCCATTATCAGAATCCCCTTCCTCAGGATCACATGCCCATTGGTGGGGGAGATATGGACCAAGGAAAACCAGGTCATTCTTTGTAAAGCGGGAGACATGATCGCCAACCATCCTTCTGCCTTGTCCCTGCACAATTAGAACTAGCTCATATTCAGGATGATGATGCCAGGGAGTAAAAGGATCTTTCTCATTGTGAACGATAAATGACTTATAAGGTTCTTGTCTCAGCCTGATTTTGGAGATTTTCATCATGACTCAAAATTTAATACTAATATTTGTAATTTACTTAAAAATATTGATTTTTCAAATAGATACTATGATATAAGTATCATAAATGCATTGATGAGTATTATATTAAGAGGATTGATTGATGTAAATTTGATCACCTAAGCGCAAATAATTGAAAAAACACTCAAAAGATTAAAAAAATGGGAAAAAATGCAAAGTATACAGGTTCAGATACAGAAGGTGGAATAACTTCTGGATATCAGATGAACGATGGAGTAGATATCAAGGTACCCTATTCGTTTTTCGGTTCAATCTTTGACGAGGATGAGGAGCAGGCTGTCCTGGCTACAATGAAGCAGGAGGCTCAGACAATGGGTCCTCAGGTTGCAATGTTTCAGAAAGAATTTGCCGAAAAATTTGAAGTAAAACATGCACTGGCTACTACCAGTTGCACAACCGCAATGCATGTTGCGACTCAGGTATTTGGAATCAAGGAAGGTGACGAAGTGATCGTTACTCCTAATACTTTCATTGCTACTTCACTTGTAATATTGAAAGAAGGTGCCAAGCCTGTTTACGCGGACATTGACCCAAAAACTTTTAATATTGATCCAAAAGAGATCGAGAAAAAAATAACTAATAAGACAAAAGCAATCTACATAGTTCATTATGCAGGTCAGATATGTGATATGGACCCCATAATGGAGATAGCCAAAAAGCATAATCTGTATGTAATGGAGGATTGCGCCCATGCCCATGGTGCCAAATACAAAGGCAGAATGGCAGGTAGTATTGGCGACATAGGGTGTTTCAGTTTTCATTCACTGAAGAACATGACAACCCTGGGTGAAGGTGGGATGATAACAACCAACAATGACAAGTTTATTGACATGGTGCAGAGGATGCGGGTTATGAGTATAACCAACTGGCCGCCTGAACAAAATTCCTTTGAGTTTGGCGGATTCAAAATGGAAAAGAAAGAATTAGACTATTGGCTGCCCTCACATTTCAATGTAGTGGATGACGGAGGAAAATGGGGTAACAACTATCGGATGAATGAAACTCAGGCAGCCGTTGGAAGAGCGCAATTAAGAAAACTGGACATGATGATTGATAAACGGAGGGAATTCAGCCATTACCTGAGCGACGGAATAAAAGGTATAAAAGGCATAATCCCTGTTTACGAAGATCCCAATTGTCACCATGCATATCATTTATACACACTTTGTATCAATGAAAAAGATCTGGGAGCTTCCAGGAACGATTTTATGAGAGTACTCTACCAGGAAGAGGGAATCCAGGGCATTCAGCACTATCAGCCCACATATCATTTGACGGGTGTAAAGGAAAAATATAACTATCCTGATAAGTTATGCCCCAATGCTGAAAAATTCTTTTATGCCTGCGAAACAAATCTTCCAATGAATCCGCAATTAACCAGGGAAGATCTTGATACGATGATTCAGGGTATCAAGAATGCAGCAGAAAAGGTCCGCTCATAGATCGAGCAAATCTGAATTATTGGACCGATGTCTATAATTTCCATTTCTAATCCGGAGATAGGCCAATATTGCCATGCCAAGAGGTGGCAATATTGGTATGAGGAGATTTAAAATTATGAATAAGGTAAACCTATAATTGCTTTCGATATGTTTATGAAACCTTTTGGATCTTTACTCCTGAGCCTTTTGTGTTTCACGGTCATAATAGCCTGTGGCAGAGTTGGGTCGCAGACTAAAAGTAAGGATCAGTCCATCGGAGTTCAGGATCACCTGGCAGTTAAACCATTTCGGGTCCTTGTAATAATCGATAATCAGTGGAAAGATCCTCTTAGTTATAATATCGATAGTCGACGAGTAGAGGGTGAAGAATTTACTGATGTAGTCACTATGCTCAAAATATGGGGGATACCCTTCGATGTTCTTCGCCTGGATGAGCAGAGGCTTCAGATAAACAGGTTCCTGGACGGTGAAGCAAAGCCTAACTATGGCTGTGTGATATGGATGGCAGATCCAAACAATCTTGAAGGATATTCTGCGCACTTTGAGACATTGAAACGAGCCGTTGAAGAGTATGGCATCAGTATGATTGCACTCTTTGACAATATTATGTCGGGAGATGTTGCGGAGCTGGTAGGGGTTGATTGCAAGGGTACTCAACGCATTGATCAAAATAATAATGTAGAGAAATTTGCAATATCCGGCGATCACTTTATTACCAGGGATGCGGAAGGTATTGCCCTGCCGAATCATGAACTCTGGGTTCCATCAAGTATACCCTCAGGTGACTTTAATACTCCTACCACTAAAGGTCCAATGGGATATCTGGATTCCATCAGCATAATTCATTGCTCTGCCTTGGAATCCGTAGAGGTGCTTGGCACCGTTGCCGGGAATCCTCAACTGGTTGTAAGGGACCTCAGTGATGAAACAAAGGTAATATGGATCGGTGGTGGTAAAGATTGGTACCGCCAATATCCGGTCATGAGGGGGATCTTCAGGAAGTCACTGGTGTATGCCATGGGTTACGGAGTCTTTAACGATAATTTTGAGAATGGATTTATTTTTATCATGGACGATGTGGGCTGCAGTGAGCATGCCTACAGCCTGAGGTGGCATTACCCAACTCCAAGCAAAGAAACTCTTATAAAATATCTGATAGAACCCTTGGAGGAGAGGGGACTAATGATGGTTCAGAATATAACCCCGGGCTATGCCAACCCCAAAACAAGAATGATAGAAAATGCATGGGATGTTGAACCATTTACGGATATTTTTGGGAACTGGCAGGATTATGGTTCTACCTATGAGGGACTTAAAGAGGGACTCGAACGTGGGGTATTCGAGATTCAACCTCACCGGGCCTGGTCACATATGAACTGGGACCTGGACTCACCACCCGGGCCCTGGTGGGATGATCCCATAGACGGAGAAATGTCGGATGTGGATTGGTATAATGAAGTGGTGGATGTGAGGCGTGATGCGGTTCCTGTACCATCGAACGATTTACTATTCATTTACAAGACAGGCATAGATGCGGTCTGGGAAGCATTCGGAGTTGTACCTCTGTCTGCAGAAGTCCGCCCTGTAGCAGAATTAAAAGATGGAACACATGGGGGGGATGACAATGGACGTATTGCTGCTATTGCGGGACTGGGTGTAAGCCGTGAGTGTTATGTAGGTTTTGACCGGACGATAGAGTTCAGCATGATGATGCCTGAACAATTTACCTGTCATGACCTGGATCTGACTCCAAAATCTGGAGCACTGGCAGATACTATAGACGAAGACTGGGGTGTTCTGCTGGAAATGACAACAGAGCAGCTTTTAGGGTCAAAAATCGCCGGGGGAAGAAGGGCAAGCCTCCTGAATAATACTGATTGGATCGATTCACGTAAGGATAAATACTGGATGGGTTTTAATGAAACCTGTGCTTATCTGCATTCCAGTATAAAAGAAACCAGCGGAAATGGTTTCGGCCTTGTATTCAACTACGATACGCATTACTGCAAATATTTTGAAAACAAATCATCTCGCTGGACCCTTGAATTGTCTGATTCTTTTAGGGAGAAACTGGGATCAGGAGCTTCGGTAATAATCGATGGAAGGAAGACTGGAATGGAGCTGGGACCTGAACAGTTGATTGAGATTCCCGGGGGATTGGGAAGCCACAAAATTGATATTGGAACCAAACAATAATTTATATTAAACAGGAGGAAAAAACATGTCAGGATTTACAAGAACAATAGCATGCGGAGTTTTTGTTTTACTATTACTCTGTGCATTCACCGGCTGCGCTGAAAAAGCAACGGAAAAGAGTACTTCTCAGCAATCTGAATTCGATAAGGAATGGGCACAACTGGCTAAGACGCCTCCTATGGGGTGGAATAGCTGGAATTCAACCGGGGTGAATGTAAGCGAGGAGATACTTCGGGGAATTGCAGATGAAATTGTTGCCTCTGGTTTGAAAGACGCAGGCTATACATATGTGGTTATTGATGATTTTTGGCATGGTGGAAGAGATTCCATTACCGGCATACTCTATGAGGACCCTGCAAAATTCCCGTCAGGAATGAAGGCTCTGGCGGATTACATTCATGAAAAGGGACTAAAATTTGGAATTTATTCCGATGCAGGGACAAAGACCTGTGGAGAAATGCCGGGCAGCTATGGATATGAGGAAAAGGATGCTCAGCTTTTTGCAGACTGGGGAGTAGATTATCTAAAGTATGATTATTGTTTTTGCCCGGATTATGTATCCGCCAATAACGATTACAGGATGGCAATTGACCGGTACAAAGCCATGGGTGATGCACTTAAAGCAACCGGACGACCGATCATCTATAGTCTATGTGAGTGGGGACCAAGATCGCCCTGGCTATGGGGAAGAGAGGTTGGCGGTCATTTGTGGCGTACATCCTACGATGTTTATGATATGTGGGACAGTCCCCGTAATGCCACCAGTCCGATAGGAATAATGGCCTCGGTTGATGCCGTAACAAATCTTAGCCGGTTTGCAGGCCCGGGCGGATGGAATGATCCGGACATGCTGGTAGTCGGTCTTAATAATACCGGAAATATTAAAGGAGGCGGTTGCAATGATATTGAGTACCGTTCGCAAATGAGCATGTGGTGCATGCTTGCGGCCCCCCTTATGATTGGCAGTGATATACGCGAGATGAACGAATCAACCAGGACAATCCTTCTTAATAAGGATATAATTGCAATCGACCAGGATGAGCTGGGAAAGCAGGGTTTTCGTGTATTCAGGAAGGACGGTATGGAAGCATGGCAAAAACCCCTCAGCGGAGACCGGGTTGCAATCGCATTCTTAAACCGTAATTCATGGGATGGATCCCTTACCACTAATTGGAAGGAACTTGAACTGGATCCTGATATCCGTTACAGTGCCTATGATGTATGGGAACATAAATCTGTAAACCATCCTGAAGGAGAGCTCTCGGTGAATCTAAAACCGCATGAATGTCAGGTATTTGTACTTTCATTGTCTCAATCTGAATAATATGAGAAATTTCTCCATAGTAAGATTAGGGTTGTCGTTACTTCTGTTTTTTCCCTTTGCACAAGTATCTGCACAGGTTACCCGCCTGCCATATCTCCAGGTACTTACACCAACAAGCACCGAGGTACGCTGGAACACCAGCAGCATCGATACCGGAATAGTAAATTACGAGCTTAGTACAGATGCACTGACAAATACAGCAGTAGGCGAGATGATACCTGAGAGCCCAGATGAATCCAGCATCAGCAATTATCCGAATCCTTTCAGCCTAGCAACCAATATATCATATACCCTTCAGCAACCTGGTAATGTTAAGATTGAAGTGTATGACCTGCTTGGCCGTAAATTGGCAACCCTGGTAGATGAAGTTAAGCAGCAGGGAGAACACACCGTTCAATGGGTAGCCAGAGATGAGAATGGCAGCAATCTTGCCGGTGGAATGTACATTGCACAAATCTGCACGGACAGAACAGAAAGAGTATCGAGACTGATGCTCATGCGTTAAATATTAGATGAACTGAAATAGAATGGAAAAAACAATGAGGAAATATTCATTTATAACTATGGGAGTGTTTCTGTTAATGATTTCATTACAGTTCTCAGCCCAGGTCAGCCGCCAGCCATTTCTTCAAATTCCATCATCTACAAGTGTGACAATATCCTGGATAAGCGGTAGAGGAGTCCCAGGAGAGGTGCATTATGGTCCGGCAGTTAATTCTCTGACTGAAAGCGTAATAGAATCAGAGGAAGAAGAAATTTATCATGAGGTGGTGATTTCCGGGCTTACTCCTGATACGAAATACTATTATTCGGTTGATGGTGCATCGAGAGGTACTGAAGAGCAGTATTTTATCACAGCACCACAGGTTGGAAGCAGTCCTCCGGTCAGAATTTGGGTAATTTCAGATTTTGGTCAGTCGGATTCTGATCAGAATGAAGAAAGAATGGAAACGGTTGCTCAATGGAAATCATTCAACGGCAATAATCATCATGCAGATTTAATCCTTTCCCTGGGAGACCAGACCGAGGATGATTCCAGATACCAGTTGCAGCATAATTATTTCAACCAGCTTGAACCTGTTTTGGTTAACACACCTCTCTTTACAGCAATAGGCAACCATGATAATCATGATGATATGGTTAACTATCTCAGCACATTTGCCCTCCCTTCTGAAGGGGAATCGGGAGGATTAGCATCCGGCACAGAAAAGTATTACTCATTTGATTATGCAAATATTCATGTGGTCGTTCTTTGCACTGAAGTTGAAGATGAAGAGATGCCCGCACAGATTGAGTGGCTGAAGAAGGATCTGGATGCCAACAGCCAGGATTGGCTGATTGCAAGTATGCACAGGCCTTTTCACAGTGGAGGTCACCACAGGACAGATGACGAACAGGATCCGCAGGACAGAAGAAACACATGGCTGCCGGTTCTTGAAGACCATGGTGTGGATCTCATCCTTCAGGGACATAACCATGTTTATGAAAGATCATTTATGCTAGACAATCTTCTTGGAAAAACCACAAGTCTGACCGATGATAATGTGATTGATGGGGGACTAGGAAGGGAGGATGTGGATGGTGCTTATAAGAAGAAGAATGCACCTCATCAGGGGACAGTTTTTGTGGAAGTCCCCGGCGGCGGTGTTGCCAGTAAGAGCTTCGAACTCTATTCAATATTTCCGGTCCACTACAATGGTTATGAGTATGAAGGTTCCCTGGTTGTAGATGTTAATGGCAACAGGATGGATGTAAAATTTTTATGTAATGAAAAGGATGAAAAGGGAAGCCATATTTGGGATTATTTTACCATAATCAAGAAATAGGTTAATGACAAAAAAGGAAAGGGTAAAAGCTGCCATAGCACATCAGGAAACTGATTTTATTCCTTTTCAAATGGATTGCCTCTCGGCTGCAGAAAAAAAACTCAAGGCAGTTTTCGGGGATGTTGATCTTGATGAGATTATTGGCAACCATCTTGCCATGTTTGAGCCAAGCCATTATTCTCTTTTTGAAACAGAGTCCCTGGATTCAAGCAAATTTAAAGATGCCTTTGACGCAACATGGGAACTTAAACCCGGCGAGGATATTGGTACAGTAATAGATTATCCCCTCAAGGAAGCAAGTCTGAAAGACTATTTTTTTCCGGATCCCAATAAGGTCATGGAGCTTGAGAATATTCCTGGATTTATAGAGAAGAATCAGGAAAAATTCATCATGGGAGCATTAGGATTTTCTCTCTATGAAAGGGCTTGGATACTAAGGGGTATTGAACCCATCCTGATCGATTTTTTAGCAAATCCAGTATTTGTTGAGGAGCTGTTTGAAAGAATAACCGAGTTTAATCTGGTAATAACCAAAAGATTGTGCCAGTTTCCAATAGATTGTTTTCATTTCGGGGATGACTGGGGACAGCAGCATGGTCTGATAATAGACCCTGATTTATGGCGGAGGTTTTTCAAGAAGAATCTGAAAAAAATGTATGAGGTAGTCCACGATGCAGGATTACCGGTATCGATTCATTCCTGCGGAGATATTACAGAGATTATTCCGGATTTAATTGAAATTGGAGTAAATATGATTTCTCCCCTTCAGGCAGAAGCTCTGGATTTTGAATTCCTGAAAAAGGAGTACGGAAAAGATCTTGCATTCTGGGGCGGAGTAAGTACTCAAAGGACTTTACCCAATGGAACTCCACTTGAGGTAAGGGAGGAAGTTCAAAAAAGGATTCGGGTTCTCTCAAAAGATGGTGGATATATCCTTGCTCCTTCACATGAACTTCAGGGCGATATTCCGGTTGAAAATATACTGGCTTTTATTGATGAGGCCCGAAATCAACAAAAATAATTTGATTGCATGGGAAGAAATTCTCCAACACGTAATCCCTTTCGAGAATTCAGATTGATAGTAATATCCTTTGCCATAGGGATATGGGTGGTAGGATTATTGGGATCTGTAAAGGCGGCAGGATATTATGGCGCTCATTCACTCCGGTCAGATGAGAGAATATGGCAATCCACAAACCCGGGTGCAGGTGGGGCATTTGGTGCGGTTGGCGCCGGACCGAGTGGTGTTATCATAGCAGGTGGAGACCTTGCCGGTGCTTATCGCAGCCTCGATCGTGGACAAACCTGGGATCTTATTGGATCTTTCAGGGGACTATCATCAACGCATGTCTGTGGTGTGGGTTTTGATCCAACAAATCCTGCCATCATATTCATTGGAACGGAACATGGACTTTTCAGGAGCGCAGACACGGGATTAACTGTCAAAAAGGTGATAGATCAGGGGTACATCACAGACATAAGAATAGCTCAATCCGATAGCACTATTGCTTATGCAGCATACCATTCAAAATACAATCTTGCCAATGGTCAGGTATATAAGAGTCTGGACAATGGATTAACCTGGGAACAAATAAGTACTGATCTGCCAGGTGGTTTGCATATTATAAATTTACTGGTAAATCCCCTTAGCCCCGACACACTGTATTTACTTTCCGGACCAACGGCATATGCCTCAAGTCCCCGGACAGCATACCGAAGCTTTGATGGAGGAATCCACTGGACCTGGATCGGAGGTTCTCTGGGGGAAGTCAAGGATATCAAAATCGATAAATCGGATTTTTCCACCATTTATCTTTCCACCTATCTTGTTGAACCGGACGATCATGGTTATCTATATCGCAGTGAGGATAATGGAGACAACTGGACAGAGCTGGTTCATCGTACAGGATTTATCTGGCTGGATTCAGAGGATTCTAAAGTTATCCGCCTGATAGAACTTGGGTTTCAATATCCAAATGGTTCTCGCAGCGGTGTATGGGCTTCTTCTGATAGTGGTGTTACCTGGTACCGTTTAAGCGATATTGGTGAAGACTGGGATCGAGGGTGGTCTAAGTATTTTCATTACAGCGGGACTTTTAATGGTTATGCCAAGACATTTGGTGAGGACATGTCGGACCCGGATGCACTTTTCTGGATTACCTACCAATGGATTTTCTGCAGTTTTGATGGTGGACTCTCTTTCAAGAACCTGTATACGAACGAAGTTAATCCAAAAAATTGGCAATCACGGGGTATTAATAATGCTGTTCTGTTTGACATTGAAATCAGTCCCCCGAACCCGGATATTATCTATCTTGGATATTTTGATCTCGGATTATTTCGAAGCCTTGATCACGGGAAGAGCTGGAAGAACTGCAATCAAGCGGGGTATACAGGAGACTGGAGAGGAGACGGAGGCAATGCATTTACAATTGCTGCTGATCCTACCCGTGAAAATGTGGTTTGGGCCAGCCAGTCGGAGAACCGTGGTTCAACCAAGGTATTGCTTCGAAGTTCAGATACGGGTAAAGTTGAAACCTGGGAGCGTGTTGGCAGAGGTTTGCCGGGGACTACCTCCCTATTCGGTCTCTCCGTTGACCCCTACAGTCCGGAATCCAGCCGGACCCTTTTTATCACTGCGGAGCGCAATGTTTATCTGAGTAAGGATGATGGCTACAACTGGTCCCAGGCGTTGGACTGCAGTGGACAATGCCATTTTACTGCAATCGACCACTTTAACAGTAATCTGGTCTATGCAGGAGGTTCCGGAGGTGTCTGGCGATCTGCAAGTGGTGGTGCTTCCGGTACCTGGGAACAGGTTGGATTACCGGAAATGAAGGGCAATATTAAGGGTGATATCTGGGATTATGGATGGGAAGGTGTTATGGACATCGAGACAGATCCGGTAAACCCTGATTGGGTATTTGTAGCTGTTTTTGGAGGGAATAAAGGTTTATATCGCAGTAAAAATCGTGGTGATACCTGGGAAAAACTTCTGACAGACAGGTACATGAGGGGAGTTGCAGTTTCTCCGGCAAATGCACAAATCATATATGCTGCTTCTTCAAAACCCCTTAATTCAGGAGGCTATAGTGAAGAATCGAACGGTATACTCAGGAGTATTGATGGGGGTGAAACATGGAATCATGTAAATGAAGGTTTATCCTGGCCATTTGCGAGTGAAATAGAAATAGATCCGCTTAGTCCAGACATAGTATATGTTGCCTCACCGGGAGAGGGATGCAATGTTGGTAATTTTGCCATGGATGGACCGCTCCGCTCAAATCTTCAACCAAAAGGAATCTTAAGTACCGGAACAAGTGAAACCAATATTTCATTAAGCACGAACAGTAAATCTTCCTGCAAGTATTCCACAATTCAAAACACATCGTACGCCGACATGCCATACACTTTCTCGACTTCTGATGGGACCAGCCATTTATCCTCGGTCACCGGTCTATCAGACGGCAATACATACACCTACTATTGCAGGTGCCAGGACGATTCCGGCATTACCAACATTGATGACTTTAATATTCTTTTCAGAGTTGGAGACAATGTCTCCATTGTATCCGAATCAGACATTGCGAAAACGATTGATATAGAGGCTAATACATTGCCTTCAGGCAATGTTAATTTTACCGTAAGCCTGGCAGAACCGGTCGACTTCATGGTCATTGTGTATGATCTCTCCGGCAGGCAATTATGTCACCTGACTTTTTATGAAATAGCAGAATTAGATTCAAAACATTAATACAAAAGATTATGAAAAGAATTACCTCAAGAGAACCCCGGCGAATAATCCATCTGATACTTATTTGCACAGCTTTTTTAGGATATTCTACACGGGTTGCTGCTGTTGAGAAGGTCCTTATATTTCCTTTTCCACAGGAGATAGAACTAAGCGATGACGTCTTTGTTCTGGATGAGACTGTATCCATAATAGTCCCCGATGACATAAGTGAAAAGGATATCTTTCTTGCGCGCTTCCTGGTGAGGGAGCTGAGTGATAAATACGGCCTGGCCGTAAAAATTGAGTCCCACGCGAAAATCCCCGAGGGAAGAAAAGTTGTTGTCATGGGAGCTGTTGATAATCCATTGATAATGCAGCATAGCAAAGACAACAAATGGGAAATAACAGAGAAAGATCCCGGTCCCGAGGGATATATTCTGCACGTCAGAAAGGATAAAATAATTATTGCAGGATGTGATGATCCCGGAGCCTTTTTCGGTATGCAGTCCCTTCGTCAGTTAATCGATGCGGGAAGCGGGGAGAGTGTACAGGGACTCCTGGTCCGTGACTGGCCAAATCTGCCGTTCAGAGCCATAAGATTGTATGTTCCCGGCCCGGAAAACATTGCCTTCTTCAAACGTTTCCTCAGAGATTTTATGGCCCTTTACAAGTACAACAAGGTAATTCTCGAACTGAACTGCATGCGGCTTGACAAACATCCGGAAGTCAATGCAGGCTGGATCGAGTTTTCCAAGGAATTGAAATATTCCCGGTCAAACTCAACTGAGGGACTTCTGGGAGAGGAAAAAAACTCCAGTCATTATGATGCGGGAGATGGGTTCATACTTGAGAAGAATGATGTCAGAGAAATTGTTAACCTGGCGAATGAGAATTTCATTGAGGTGGTTCCCGAGATCCCATCCCTTACACATGGATATTACCTGCTGACAAGGCATCCCGAACTGGCCGAATATCCAGGTGATACATGGCCAGATACATACTGCCCTTCCAACCCCGAATCCTACGAACTTATGTTTGATGTCTACGATGAATATATAGAGGTGATTAAGCCCAAAATGGTTCATATCGGGCATGATGAATGGTGGGGAGCCCCAATGGGTCTCTGCCCCTTATGCAAGGATAAAAACTATCCGGAATTGTTTGCGAAAGATGTTGCCAAAATACACGGGTATTTTGCCGATAAGGGAATAAAGATTGCTATGTGGGGCGACTATCTCCTGGAATCTGTTCGTGAGAAGGGGGTTCAGGACAGGGTATCTTCCACAGGAGTGAAGTACCAGACTCCGGGAGCTGTACCTCCAGAAATTGTCAGGGAAATTATTCCTAAGGACATATTGATCTTCAATTGGTTTTGGGTCAACCTGGAAAGGGACCAGGAATTACAAGATCTCGGATTTACCCAGCTGTACGGTAATTTTAAGCCCAGCATCAGCAATTGGGATGAAAGAAGAAAAAAAATTAAACCAGCCGGAGGAGCACCCTCTTCCTGGGCCTCAACCAATGAGTTTAATTTCGGGAAGGACCTGTTGATGGATTTCCTTGGCTGTGCCAACCTGGTATGGTCTTCCCATACCATTGATCAATCTGAATTGGCTCCGATTGTGCAGCAATTGATGCATTCTGTCAGATCAAACTTGAGTGCTGAAAGAATACCCAGCGAGGACGGTGATGCCGTTGAGTCCGTCGATATCTCCACGCATTTTAATCTGGCGGGCGATTCGAGGATTTTTGATGTTGATCTGAGTACCTTAAAATCCGGAGAGGTTAACAGCCGGACGAAGGTATTTAGCCTGGCAGGATCTGCATCCGGGAATTGTGCAATTGCCGTAGGTTCGGTTGGAACAGAGGAAAATCCTTTTCCACCCGAGGTCAAAGGCATTCCTATAGATGAGGATGTAAGCAGCCTGATATTTCTGCATGCCAGTGCCCTTCCCGCAGGAAATCAGAAAGCCTACTTCAATATCCCTAACTTCTTTGACACACCGGACCTGATTGGCTGGTATGAAGTTGTCTATGAGGATGGATTTAAGGCAATCGTACCCGTCCAGTATGGTATCAACATTCTGGAGTGGAATCCGGGGGCAGTGAACAGAATTGACAAGAGAGAAGGAAGGACAGGATCTGCTCAAAATGCATATTGCTACAAAGGCGACCCTATTTCGTGCTCTTCTGATGAAACGAAAAATCCTATAACCTTCTTTGCCTATGAATGGGTCAATCCCCGTTTTGGTAAAAAGATCAAGGAAGTAAATATATACGGATCGGTAAATTACCAGGCACAACAAAGGGATTACGGAACGGTGGTCTCTGCTCCAATGCCCAGCAACGCAATTTTATTAAGCGGCATTAGTAAGGTCGTAAAGAGAGAGGCTTTCAAGCCTGGAACTGAAATGGTAAATAAATAAATGAAAACATCTGCAATAATGATTTCGAACCTCATCAGAACAATTTTCTGCTTTTCAATGATCATCCTGGTGAGTTGCTCAATGCTTACAGCCCAGTCCTTCAGGGTATTCGGTGTAAGTGACGTAGTACGTGTTTTCGAGGATGGATATAAATTGCCTGACACAAAGGATACTATAATAATATTTGGAATAAGGGGTGAGGTTATATCGGGTCAATGCGTAATAAATTCAAGGAAAAACCTGAGTAATGTTACAGTAGAACTGAGTGAAATTAAAAACCTGGATACAGGAAATCTGTTAGTAGAAAAAGCTGTTAACTGGAATTTTGTGGGGTCTGTTCCACTTACCACCAATACAACAAATCAACCTCCTGCTGCCCTAACCCGTTCAGCCCCGGCCAACTACCCGGAGTACCTGATGAATGAAAATCAAATCAGCATAACTAAAGGTTCCTACCAATCCGTCTGGCTGACAGTAAATATTCCCCATAATGCTGAAGCAGGATTATATGCCGGAAATGTTTCGGTAAAAAGTCTGGAAGGAGAGCAATCATTGCCACTCACCCTAACGGTATATCCACTTACCTTGCCGGAAGAGCGGAATATAAATATTGTTGAGTGGTACAGTACTGAGGGATTCGAAAGATACCATGGGATAAAAGAAAAGTACTCTGAGGCATGGTTTTCAATGCTTGAGACCTATGCTGAGAATCTTGTATCCCACCGCCAGAACACGTTTCGGGTAAACATGAATACCATCGAAATCGCGGTACCTAAATTGGATGCCCTGAATTCATGGTATGATTCTTACAGGAAATGGCAACAAGAGGGAAATGAACTCTGGTTTTATAAAGTAGGTATTTACCAGGGCAGTTATCTTCTCAATAAAACGATAGATATGCCCCTGATTGACAGCCGGATCATGCATTGGCTGAATTACAAATACGACGCCATTGGTTATCTGCACTGGGGTTGGAACCAATGGGAGGGCAATCCATATACGGAAGCAGGTATGCATTTCGGGGATGCCTGGCATGTATACCCGGTCAAGGAGGATGTTCTAAACTCATTGAGATGGGAACAGATGAGGAATGGTATTCAGGATTATGAATACTTCCGGATGCTGGAAGACAGAATCAGTACTCTCAAAGATTCCCTCGGGTCGAGGTTTGCCTGGATGGATCCCCTGCAACGCAGTAAGGAGATTGCGGGAAAGGTTATAATCAACATTGAAGAACATTCGGACGATCCGGAAATATTGTACAATGCAAAAAAAGAAGTGATAAAAGAATTACTGGAACTCGATACTTCTCCGGAGGTATATGTACAAACAAATCCGCTGGTAAATACGGCCATGCCAAATCATTCATCGGTTGAGGTGTATGGGTGGACTGAGCCGGGAACAAAAATAGTTGTCAACGGGCAGGAGTTGTCGGTAAGCAGAGAGGGTCTATTCCTTGAACAATTTTCTTTATCGCCGGAAAGCAACAAAATTGTTGTGAAAGCAAGCAATGCGATGGGTACAAAAGAAATAACAAAAGAATTCGTAATATTTGACTAAGCATATCTAAGACAATCAAGAATCTAAATAATTAATCTAAAATCCAATTATCAT
>SDBV01005727.1_pt1 | contig 17450 bp, 13 predicted proteins | sample 2277081 | NCBI WGS metagenome assembly SDBV01 (sample SAMN10402039, study PRJNA504765) | marine sediment metagenome | isolation source: marine sediment core GS10_PC15, 223 cmbsf | place: Arctic Ocean: Southern Knipovich Ridge | collected 2010 | reverse complement strand
GGGGACAAGATTCCAGATCTCCTCGATCTCGTCGTTCGTGACAGCAATGCATCCGTCAGTCCAGTCGTGCACGGAATGAAATTTGCCCATCCATTCATATTCTTCGCCTGCGCCGTGGATCATGATGCTGCCGCCGGAGATTAGACCGGCCATAAAAGCAAGTTCACTATCAATCTCATTAGGATAAGAAATATGCAGTGATAAATGGAACTTGCTGTCAGGGTTTCGGGCATCAATAATATAACCGCCCTCCGGGGTCTTCTGGTCGCCCTCTTCAAGCTTTGGGCCCTCCGGCTTCCGGCCAAGGGCTATCTTGTAGGTCCTGATTTTTTTATCTTTTGCAAAAAGGGTCAAACGCCTTTCTGCCTTTTCAACAAGTATGAAATCAGCTTTAACACTTGACGGCAGTTCAACAGCCCGCACCGGGCTCTGCAGGAGAGTGATAAATAATACTATGGAAAAAGTTATCAGAAAAGGTCTCATTTTCTCAGATCACCAACGGGATTGTTTTTTTACTTTCACGCTTTCGAACTTACCCGCTTTTCTGCTTACCCGCTATTTCACTTCCATTGGCGCCGACCCAAATCTGTTCTCTCCCGAATCGCCCGGCAGAAAACCGTTTTCAATGAAGGCCCATATGGGGCCGACTACGGGGATAAGCCCAATCGCTACCCACCAGGCTGATTTATTTCTATCGTGCCAGCGTTTAGCCTGGACCGCTATGCTGGGCCAGAAGATCCAGATTAAAAACATGATCTGGGGTTTGGTAATCTCATTCATGTCATTGCCGGTCCCGGTAAATACACTGAGCAGAATCCACCCGGTAAACACGATCAGGTTGAATATCCAGAACGGCTTCCTCGTGATACGTCCCTTGAGCGAAAACAGGAACCATGTCCAGTTCACTTTTTCTTCTTTTGTCAGTTCATCCATGTTATTAATAAATTATATATCAGGGTTTCCCAATTAATCCAGAGCAGCATGCAGCAGTTTGCGCAATAAAAAATAGGGCTGCCCTTTTCAGAACAGCCCTATGTATTTAATATTATTCAATATACCCTATATAAGCGGTACGATAAGCAGAGCAACGATATTGATGACCTTGATCATCGGGTTGATCGCCGGGCCTGCTGTATCTTTGTAAGGGTCACCTACAGTGTCACCGGTAACTGCCGCCTTGTGGGCAGGGGAACCTTTGCCGCCATAGACACCGTCTTCAATGTATTTCTTTGCATTGTCCCATGCGCCGCCGCCGCTTGTCATGGCGATTGCCTGGAAAAGGCCTGTGACTATAGCTCCGATCAGTACTCCGCCAAGCGCCTCTCTGCCTAAAAGCACACCAACAAGTATCGGTGCAACTACAGGTATCAAAGCAGGGACCATCATCTGCTTGATGGCGGATTGTGTAACAATGTCAACACATTTGCCGTATTCAGGTTTTGCAGTTTTTTCCATAATTCCGGGTATTTCACGGAACTGGCGTCTTACTTCTTCAACAACTCCGCCCGCTGCCTTACCAACAGCTTCCATCAGGAGCGCACCGTAGTAATATGGAAGCAGTCCTCCGATAAAGAGACCTGCCAGGACCATCGGGTTAGAGAGATCGAATGCAAGAGTCTCACCAAATGACCTTGAGTACTCGGCAAAGAGGACCAGTGCTGCAAGGGCAGCAGAACCAATAGCATAACCCTTTGTAACAGCCTTTGTTGTATTACCGACTGCGTCAAGAGGATCAGTTATGTTACGAATTTCTTCAGGAAGCTCTGCCATTTCAGCAATACCGCCTGCGTTGTCAGTAATTGGACCGTAAGAGTCAATCGCAACAATGATACCTGTCATTGAAAGCATTGAAACAGCGGAAAGGGCTATTGCAAAAAGTCCGCTTCCGACGTTACCGTCAAAACCGCCGCCAATGGAGTATGCTCCAAGAATTGCCGCGACTATAGCAATAACCGGCAAAGCCGTTGATTTCATACTTACTGCAAGACCTGCTATGACGTTTGTACCGTCACCTGTCTGACTCGCTGCTGCAATGTGCTTGACCGGAGCGTGGCTTGTGGAAGTAAAATATTCGGTGATCCAGACAATCAGACCAGTAAGGACAAGACCGATTAATGCTGCTCCAAAAATACTGCCCGCAGTAAAACCGCCTGTCTGCTCCGGTGTAAGGTTTCCGATAAACCGGGCTGATACAAAATAAAATGCCACTGCGGCCAGTCCACCGGAGACCGCCAGTCCTTTATAGAGGGCGCCCATGATATATTGTTTAGGGCCGAGTTTGACAAAGTATGTGCCTATGATGGAAGCGATGATTGAAACACCACCGAGCATCAGAGGAAATTCAATCCATGGGCTGTCAGCGCCGAAAATTGTCTTTGCAAGAAGCATTGCTGCAACCAGCGTAACTGTGTATGTTTCATAAAGGTCGGCTGCCATTCCTGCACAGTCACCAACATTGTCACCAACGTTATCAGCGATAACCGCAGGGTTTCTCGGATCATCTTCAGGAATTCCTGCTTCGACCTTACCCACGATGTCTGCGCCAACGTCAGCTGCTTTTGTGTAAATACCGCCTGCAATACGTGCAAACACGCTCATGAGAGAACATCCGAAACCGAGTCCGATTAGTGCGTGGAACACCTCTTCACCTGCAGCCGCTTTGGCAATGTAATAATATCCGGCAAGGCCTAAAAGGCCGAGACCTACAACCATTATACCGGTAACCGAACCGCCTTTAAAGGCAACTGAAAGCGCCGGCTGAATGCCGCCGTACGCAGCCTGTGCTGTACGGACATTTGCGCGGACCGAAACCATCATCCCGATATAGCCTGCAAGCGCTGATCCGGCTACTCCAATTATAAATCCAAAGGCAATCCATTTGCCCAAGAAGAATAAAAGGACGACCAAAACTCCTGCTACCATTGCAACGGCCTTGTACTCGCGTGCAAGGAAAGCAGCAGCGCCCTCCTTAATCGCATTTGCTATCTCCTGCATACGTTCATTTCCGGCATCCTGCTTTGTGATCCATCCTGCGGTCACCAGTGCGTATACAACGCCTGCTGCTCCGCAGATGAGTGCAAATAAAATTGTACCACTCATTACACTACCCCCTTTAATAAAAGATTTAAAAGATTAATGAAATCAGTCAATTATGATTCCTTACTGCCTTCGGTCTGTTTCGGAGCAGATCCATCCGAACCGGCATCAGCCTCCGATGCAGGAGCTGCCTCCTGCGGTGCTGCCTGTACTGCCTCTTCCTCTCTCCCCGAGTATTTCATGAAGCACATTGCCGCGCCCCTGTAAAACATATGGGACAGCTTGGAGAACGGGAGGTACACAAAGAGAGAAAATACAAAGACAAGGTGTATGTAATAAACTGGATAAGCTATACCCCCCACTCCTGCAATCCTTGTTAAATAAGCAAGAGTTCCGGACAGGCCTACTACTCCGATAATGCATATCAGGAGCCAGTCAAAATAGCTTCCCAGACCTACTTTTTCCGCGTTCTTGAACCTGTTGTTGATCATCAATAATGTGCCGATAATGATCGCAACCGCACCGGCTATTCCGAACAGTTTGACAGGTGTTCCATAACCGATCGAAAATGGTGACTCCATATGGAGCACATCAATATAAAGAGCGCCTATCGCTGTTGTAATAAAGAGAAGCACAAAGCTGTAAAAGACGAACAGGTGAGATGAATATCTGTCTCTGCTTACATCACAGGTCTTGAACTTCTCGTGGCCGAGGACCTGCTTGGCTGTCGCAATAATGCTGCCTTTAAGATCTCCGGAAGAGACACCGTTTGCAGATTTCATGTCACCCCAGAATTTCTTAACTCCAAGAGCACCAACAACAAGACCGAAAATCAGAGCTGGAGTAAACAGTCCCTGGATCGGCAGGACCGGCATAAACTGGCTGAAAATGATTTCGCCTTCAGGACTCCAGTTGCCGAACATTGAAATGAAGAACCCTACAATAATTGCCGGGATCAGGAATATCAGCGGCATAAGACTTTTCTTGTTAACAACGTCAACCAGCGCAGACGGTGCAGAGTACTGCTTTATGGTCTGCTTCCTGATTGCGCCCAGCACCTCTCCGGGCTTTGCGCCCCTCGGGCAGTAGGCCGTGCAGTCATTACACTGATGGCAGAGCCAGACATCGGGGTTGCCCTTAAATTTCTCTTTCAGTCCCCACTGTGCCCACAACATTTCCTTCCGGGGGAAGGGGTCCTGATCAGGAGTCACATTGCAGACCACTGTACAGGTAGCACACTGGTAGCACTTCTTCAGGGTATCACCCCCGGCTGCGATAACCCCCTTTACAAAATCTAAATCCGGCTTAATAACTTGTTCGGCCATCTATCTACCTCCACATAAATCTCAAATTTGAAATTTCAAAGCTCAAATTTTAAGTTAAAATTCCTTAAACGGGTTCGGTTCAAACTCATCCAGTTTGTCTGCAAAGTCGTTCAGTATCTGCGGCAGTTTGTCATAATCCTGTATTGAAAGCTGTTTCAACTCGACCCTTTCAGGTTCAAGCATAAGTCTGCCGAGTGTCTCCTGGAGTTTTCCGAGCCTTTCCTCTGCAAGCTCACTGCCTTTTACAAAGTGGCACTGGTAGTTATCTCCGAACTTGCAGCCAAGCAGGATCATGCCGTCAACACCCCTTGACAGGGCATCGGCAATCCATGCAAGGTTCAGGTTACCGAGACATCTTACAGGTATAAACCTGAATGCCGAATTGATTCTGGAACGGTTTAATGCTGCTGCATCAAGTGCCGGATAGGAGTCATTTTCACATACAAGAGCGATAATCCTCAGGCCTTCATCAGGTATATCCAGCGCCTTGAACATTGAAGACATCATATGAATGCTGAAGTCCTTGAAGTTAATGACCCTTTCAGGGCAGGACCCGAGACACGTTCCGCATCTGCGGCAGCGTGACATCTTATGAAAAGGAGTTCCTTTTTCATCCTCTTCAATTGCACTGAACGGACATTCCTCTGTGCATCTCTTACAGGAAGTACACTTCTGGAGATTTACCTCAGGATATGTCTGGTCCCATGCTCTCGGATGCACTGAGTTACCGGTTGCCGTAGCTTCAATACACTGAATGGCCTTCAGTCCGGCGCCCATTGCATCTTCTATGCTTCCGGCCATATGCATCGGCTGTCTTACACTTCCGGCAGTATAAATACCGGTCCTCTGGGTCTCATACTGGAAGCAGATATAATTTGAATCGGCAAAACCATAAGCCTCATCGATCCCCGGAAGTTCAGGGCCCTGTTTGTAGTCAAGTTTCAGAATGTTTGGAATTTTATATTGCTCCAGAATAGCATTAGGGTCCGGCTTGCCGCCTGATGCTGTAAGCTTTTCATCAAATTTAGCTTTCCACTCCGCAACCTCTTCAGCCTCTATCTTTGTATTGGGGACCATACCTGTTGCCAGGACAACCATGTCAGCTTCCAGTACAATGCTTTCACCGAGGAGTGTATCCTTCATAACAATTTCAACTGTACCGGATGATCCGTCTCTCACTTCAACGACTTCACCCCTGGTAAGCATTACTCCGGGGTCATCCTGCATCTTCTTATAGAAGAGTTCATACTGTCCCGGTGTTCTCATATCTTTATATAAAATGTATGCCATTGCATCAGGGTTGCTTTCCCTCACATAGGCGGCCTGCTTCAATGATGTTAAACAGCAGAGTGAAGAGCAGTAAGGAAGGTGGTCTTTGTCCCTTGATCCGGCACACTGGATGAACGCCACCCTCTTTGCTTCTTTACCGTCAGACGGCCTGGTGATCTTTCCGTTTGAGGCGATCTCCTCCATCTGGACGTTTGTTATGACATTTGGGTTTTTGCCGTATCCAAGGTGACCCAGTTTATTTGCATCATAAGGCCTCCAGCCTGCTGCCATGATAACCGAGCCTGCCTTTACCTGTTCAGAACTTCCGTTGGTCTTTATGGATACATCATACATTCCGGGAACACCGGCAATCTTCTCTACTTCGGATGAAGTATATACTTTAATATTTTCATGTGAATTTACTTTTTCTATAGCGCTGCCAACAGTAGGCGTCTCCAATGATTCAAAGGGATAGGTTTGGGGAAGCTGTTTGTGTATCTTCTTTGCCCAGCCTCCAAGCTCTTCCTGCTTTTCAACAAGATGAACATTGTAGCCCGCATCAGCAATACCCAGGGCTGATGTTATGCCTGATATGCCGCCGCCCACAACCAGAACGGCCTTGTCCAGTTCTTCAAGCTGGAACGGCTCAGGGAGTTCCGAATGCGTGACCTTGGTCACACCAAGTCTGATGTAGTCTTCGGCAAGGGCCTGTGTATCTTCTGTCTTTGGTTCCTGCGTCCATGCAACGAATTCCCTTATATTGGTTCTCTCTACAATATTTCCGGGGAAACTGAATTCCCTGTATTTTACACGGGGAGAACAGGCGGCAATAACGATTGTGTTTACCCCTTCTCCGCTTATGTCGTTTTTAATAAGATCAATCCCTTCAGGACTGCAGAGGGCATCGTGGGACTTGCATACAGGAGCCTTCTTTTCTTTTGTAGCGACTTCTTCCAGTTTTTCTATCTCAACCGCATCTGCAATGCTGCAGCCCTTGCAAATATAAACTCCGATCTTCTTTTCCATTAGGATTTCCTCCTCGTAGTCGAGTCGATCCGACCCACTGTCTGAATGGCTTTAAGGGCAGCCCCTGTAGCTCCCTGGACAGACTTTGCAACATCAACAGGGTCTTTAACGCAGCCGACCGCATAAATGCCTTTCTGGTCTTTGTCCGGAACTACAAAACCGTTCTCGTTTATTTTTATATCAGACGGAAGTTTCATCTCCGACACTGTCGGCTGCATCCCTGTAGCCAGAACACAGAGGTCAAAAGGGACCTTGATCTTTTTATTGGCAAGGACATCTTCTGCTTCTACAATGACATCCCCTGTTGCGGCGTCTTCATAAACCTTTGCAACCTTACCCTTTATAAGTGAAACATTTTCGTCTTCCTTTACTTTTTCAAAAAATCTCTCATACGATGTTCCGGGGGTCCGGATATCTATATAAAAAATTGATACCGTTGAATCAGGGTATTGTTCCCTCACATATGTTGCCTGTTTTAACGAAGCAAGGCAGCATACTGCGGAACAGTATGCAAGATGGTTTTCATCTCTTGAGCCGGCGCATTGGACAAAGGCGACTCTCTTTGCCTCTTTTCCGTCAGAGAGTCTGACTATTTTACCGCCGGTAGGGCCGGTACCTGATGCAATCCTTTCCATTATTACATTGGAAATTATATTCTTGCTTGTGCTGAATCCCAGATTGTCTATCTTTGAAGCATCGTAGGGCTTCCAGCCTGTGGCAAGGACAATTGAGCCGGCCTTTATGGAAATGCTCTCAGGCTGCATGTCTACATCTATTGCATCGTACTTGCAGGCTTCCCTGCATTTAACGCCGCAGTCATCCTTGCATGCAGCTTTATCAATTACATACTGTAAAGGGAACACCTGCTTATGATGAATGTAGGCGGCCTTCCTCTTGTCAAGACCTGCATTGAAATCATTGGGAACTTCCACGGGGCAGGCCTCTGTACAGGCATTACATCCGGTACATTTTTCATTAACATAACGGGGTTTCAAATTGACCGTCACATCATAATTGCCCGGACTGCCTGCTATATTTTCTACTTCAGCGTAAGTATAAAAGGTGATGCGGTCACTGAACTTGATCCTTCTGTAATTTATTTCCAGTCCGCAGGTTGGAGGACAGAGTTTGGGGAAGTACTTATTCATCCTGCCCACTCTGCCGCCCAGAAAAGGCTCTTTTTCTACGATAGTGACAGTGTATCCAGCTTCCGCAGCCTCAACAGCGGTTGTTAATCCGCTTATACCGCCTCCTACAACCAAAATGTTAGTTTCTTGTTCTGACATGCTATGCCTCCATTATTGACAGAGTTAGTTAAGTTATTATGCAAACTCGGCCTTCTACTCTACTATAAATTTTCAGCTTATGCCTAGTGTTTTATATTGGAATTAAAAGGATTTATTAATGTTTATTAATAACTTAAATAACTCTCCGGGCGCCGCTGCGGGCGCCCGGAGAATTTTTCTGCTTTACCCCTGATTAATCAGGGAATAAGTTCTTGTGGTCGATCTTGGACATTGCGAATTCGCCTGTTTCCATGTTGTACTCGGAGCATGTGAATACTTTCCAGTTGTCATCATCAATGAAGTCATGGTCGCCTCTGTAGTAGTAGCCAGGGTATCTGGACTCTTCCCTGTAGAGCATGTGGCGAGCGTGTGCTTCAAGAGAGAGGATTCTGTGATAGTTTTCCCAGCATCTCATAAGCTCGTGGAGGTTAGCTGCGCCTAACTTGGCAGAGTCCTCTTTAAGAATTACAAGCTGCTTTAATCCTTCATCCAGCATGGTCCCTGATGTCATGTACCATGTTGAGATTCCGCCCATGTACTCATCAGCAATCTTCTGGAGTCTTGCCTGGAGCATGTCCGGTTTAATGTAATAAGGATTAACTGCCGGGTCTGTTGAGTAGGTTTTGTTCTTCTCATAAATCTCATAAGGCAGATAAAGTTCTGCAGCCATCTCGTCGGCTGTTTTCCTCGGTGTCGGTTTGAAATCAGGATTGTCGAGTATGAAAGCTATGCAAGCCTTTGATGCAATCCTTCCTTCTGCATGAGAACCGGAGGAGAACTTGTGGCCTGATGCACCACAGATGTCACCGGCCATAAAGAGGCCCGGTACTGTTGACATTCTGTTGTAACCCCAGGACCATTCCTCAGGTGTACCTTCGATATCTCCGGGGCCTGAGCACCAGAAACCTGCACAACCTGCGTGTGAACCAAGGAGATACGGCTCAGTAGGCATGATCTCTGACGGTGATTTGTCAGGCTCAATGTCTTTAGCAGCCCAGAGGCCTGCCTGTCCGATACACATGTCAAGAAAATCTTCCCACGCCTCTGCTTCGAGGTGTTTGACTTTCTTCTTACCTTCTTTTTCACCGAGTTGATCGATAAAGTTTTTGTTGATAGCCTGCATGGCTTCATGAGTTCTCATGATGATAGGGCCGTTGCCTTTCTTCATGTCCTGCATCATCAGATGGTTTCTGATAGCAGTTCCCATTTTGTCAACATACTTGCCGTATTTCTTCCTTGCATCAGCAAGATATTCTTCGTTTGCACAATAGTCCTCGCCTTTGCTGTTTGTTGCCTTACATTTGAAGAAGAGGAACCATGCGCCGACAGGGCCGTAACCGTCTTTAAAACGGGCGGGGACGAACCTGTTTTCCATAAGGGTCAGCTTTGCACCGGCCTGCATACCGAGGGCATAACCGGAACCTGAGTTCCATACTGGATACCATGCTCTACCCTGGCCTTCTTTGGATGATCTCGGCCTGAAGCAGTTAACCGCTCCACCAGCTGCGAGTACCATTCCTTTGGCCTTGAAGATATACATCTTGTTTTCTCTTACGCTAAAACCAACTGCTGCCGCAACCCTGTCAGGATCGTTGGCATCTTTGAAAAGTCTAACAATAAAGACCCTTTCAAAGAGGTTCTGGTCAACGCCGGTTGATACTCTGTTTTCCTCAAGTGATTTCTTTGCTGCTTCAGCAACGATTGCCTTGTAAGACTCACCGTTGATCATGATCTGCCATTTACCTGATCTTACAGGTGTTCCGCCTTCTCTTAATGAGGCTTTGCCAGCATCACCTGCCTGATGTCCGTCAAGTGAGAAACCGTCATCACCTTTTTTCCAGATCGGGAGGCCCCACTCTTCAAACTGGTGGACACTGTCATCAACGTGTCTACCGAGGTCATATACAAGGTCATCCCTGGTTATTCCCATAAGATCGGCCCTTACGTACCTGACATAATCTTCAACTTTATTTTCTCCAATATATGTATTGATAGCTGACAGACCCATTGCGACCGCGCCGCTTCTGTCTGCCGCAGCTTTATCAATCATTGTGATTTTCAAGCCTTTTTGAGCAGCCCATCTGACACCTTCATAAGCAGCGCCGCAACATGCCATGCCGCCGCCGATGAGGAGCATATCAGTTTCATGCTCAACAATTTCCGGCTTCTCACAATACGAAAAAGTACATGTTTCTTTTTCCATCGTTGTCATCCCTCCTTTTCTTATTCTTTTCTGGCTTCGTAATTAAAGAAACCAATCTCTTTTATTTTTGACATGTCTGCTTCAGGCTTTCCGCCATAGCAGTCAATTGAAGCTTCTGCAGTTGTTCTGATCGGGAACTTAAACCTTTTCAGAACACCGTTCCTGAATTTGACTGTCCACATAATAGAGTCTGTACCCCTTAAAGGGATAACACTTGCTCCCAACGGACAGAAATCAGCATAACCTCTGACCTCGATTGCCTGCGTCGGGCAGATTTTTACACAGTTGTAACACTCCCAGCACTGGTCAGGCTCCTGGTTGTATGCCTTCATAAGATCCCTGTCCAGAGCCATAAGGTCATTAGGACATATATACTGACATGCAGTCTTGTCCTGTGCCTTACAACCGTCACATTTTTCCGCGATTACAAAACTTGGCATTTTTACTTCCTCCTTTCCAAATTTATCTTTGGGTTTTTAGGCTTAAATTAAGCCATCCTTCAATTAATAATCTATTTAAAATTTAAGCAGAATTAAAGATTACCCGCTCAAACACCTTCTTTCAGCTAAACCCTCTTTTCAAGACCCTGATAATAACTAATCAGAATTTTAGCCACTTCAGGACGTGAGAATTCTTTAGGCGGTGCAATACCCTTACCTAACATTTCACGGACCTTTGTACCTGAAAGCAGAACAAAGTCTTCTTTTTTATGATCAGGGGCTTCACACATCATCATAACCTTGCCCAGTTTCTTCGAGTATGCAGTATGGTCAGCCTTGAAGATTTCAATTTTAAGTGCATCAGCAGGAACTTCATTATCAAAGATAGTTTGAGCATCGAATGCACCGTAGTGATCACCAACACCTGCATGGTCACGGCCAATGATGAAGTGAGTTGCGCCCATGTTTTGACGAAATATAGCGTGCAATACACCTTCGCGCGGACCGGCATAAAGCATATCGAAACCGTAGCCGGTAATCATGGCACTGTTTGGTTTGAAGTACAACTCAACCATTTTACGGATCGAAGCATCACGAACAGGTGCGGGGATATCTCCCGGCTTCAATTTACCGAGCAACATGTGAATAACCAGGCCGTCACAGCCTAAACGGTCCATTGCCATGTGGCAAAGTTCTTCGTGGGCCAGATGCATCGGGTTACGAGTCTGGAAAGCAACAATTTTCTTCCAGCCGTGCTCAGCGATTTCATTACGAATTTCAACAGCAGTACGGAAAGTGTCCGGGAATTCACTCTGGAAGTAAGAGAAGTTTAATACTTTGATCGAACCGGAAAGACAGACTTTACCCTGAGCATTGAATGCATCAACCCCTGGATGTGCTTCATCCGGGCTAGGCTTGTAAACTTTCTCAGACATCATCGCCATATCTTCATCGCTGAATTCTTCAACCGCTTCTACATCCATAACTGCAAGGATTGAATTGCCTTCAACATTGGGATCTTTAAGCGCAATGCGGTCGCCCGCTTTGATTGCGCCTGCATCTTTAACCAGGTTTAAAACCGGGGTAGGCCAGAACAGACCGGATGTTGTTTTCATATCTGCTGATACAGACAGGGCATCAGCTTTATTCATGTAGCCTGTTAATGGGTTGAAGTAGCCGGCACCCATCATAACTGCATTGGCTGCAGTAGCTGAGCTCACAACAATAGAAGCCAGACCTTCAGCTTCTTTCTGCAGGGCCTCATTTTCAGCCGTGTCATATACAAATAGCGGGTTCAGTTCATCTGAACCATGTGGTTTAATTAATGCCATTGTTTCCTCCTTTATAAGTATTAAAAAATGTACTGAATTTTATCCAAGAATTGAACAGACTTTATTAAAAATATCATCTATACTTCCTGTTCCTTCAACAGACTTAAGAATCCCTTTCCCGTTGTAATAGTCAATGAGGGGTTCAGTTGATTTTTTGTAAACATCAAGTCTGTTTTTGATTGTATCTTCCTTATCATCAGCTCTCTGCATAAGCTCGCCGCTGCACTTGTCACAAACACCTTCCTTCTGAGGCGGTGAAAAATGAACATTATACATTTGCTGACAGCTGCCGCAGGTCCTTCTGCCTGTAAGTCTCTTCATAAGGTCATCCATTGGGACATCAACACTCAGGGCATCTGTCAACGGGGTACTCATTGCAGTCAGCTCAGCGTCCAGGGCTTCTGCCTGCGGAGTTGTTCTCGGAAACCCGTCCAGGATATATCCTTCTTTACAATCATCCTGTCCAAGCCTTTCCTTAACCAGTCCAATAACAACTGAATCCGGAACGAGTCCGCCTGAGTCCATATATGATTTTGCTTCTTTACCAAGGGGGGTGCCGTCTGCAACGGCCTTTCTGAGGATATCACCGGTAGAAATCTGGGGAATGTTAAATTTGTCAATAAGCATCTTGGCCTGCGTCCCCTTTCCAGCTCCCGGGGCTCCTAACAACACTAGTCTCATAAGCCTCTCCTTTGTCTCTTTTTTTGAAGGATGGTAAGATACCTGTCCTGCTGTAAAGATAGATCTGTTATATAATTGATAAAAGTGGTTTCAAACCGTCTTAAAAATAATATATTATTGTAAGAGAAGGACTACTAAATTCATATCATATGAAAGAAATCATGGCATAGTCAATACAAAAATTTAAATTAGTATATTATAAATTCTTATCCACGTTATAATCACTTATAAATCAAAAGGTTATCTACTTTACTCACCTCTGCTCTTATACCTTTATTTGAGCATCAAATCAATTTTTGGCCTCTGGTTTACGATCAAGCATTTTGAATTGTTTTTCACAGACTTAAGAGGCAAAATCCTGAATTGGGGTAAAGGCCCGGAGGTGATTAAGACGGTTCATTTGTGATCTTGCGGAATAAACAATATAAATCAGCTACTTAGAGGCAAATCAGGCAATCCTCTTATTTTCAATGCATTTTCTGAGCAGATTCCCTGTACAGCATGGATCACACTGTTTGCATGTCTTGCAGATTTCTTCAATTTCCTTAAGAAGTTCCTTTAATTTCATAACCAGCCATCCTAATTAATAGAAAAATATTTATCCAGTCTGGATTACTCAATATAGTGCAACTAATATGCCCGGCATGCAAATATCTGTAACTCATTGAATTTATGATTTTTTATAAAAAATGGGTATTCTCGTTTGCTCGCTTTTGAATGGTTTTTCCTGCAGTAACTACGGAAAACCCTGCAATTAATCAGGCAATTTGATAATTTGAATATGTAAAAACAATGACAGCAAAACAGACCCGGGGGGCCGCTGGCTCGCATTCAATGTCCAACGCCTGGTTATGTTTTATTTATTAATCTTTATTCAAGAAATCTTTCTATTAATATATCTTCAATATTTCTTCTTGAATCGATCACAGCAAGAATATAAACTTTGTAGCCAGATATCCTGTAAATAATACGCCAGGGTTTCACTATTAGCTCATGAAAACTGTAAATCCCATATTCTTTTAATTCAGAGACGATTCTTCCCCTTTCAGGGGACTGGTTAAGTTTCTCACATTGAGCCCTTATTTTTTCAAAAATACTAATAGCAGCATTAGTGCTATCTTCAAAAATATAATCGATTATGTTCAGCAAATCTGTGCTCGCCGCTCTGGACCACTCAACTTTGAACTTTTTCATGATCTATTTTTTAATTTTCTTTTTCAATAATTTACTTTCAATTTTCTTGAATAGTGTTTCTTGCTTAATGGTATTTCCTTCCCGAATATCTTTTTCTGAGTGAGCTAATATTTTCATTAAATTCAGGGAATTCACCATTTTTTCGTAAGATTCTGCGTCTTGAATAACAGCCTTTGGTTCACCATTTTGAGTGATAATGACGGGCCTATGGGTTTCGTTAATTTGGGCCAATAATTCGGCAGAACGGGATTTCAAATAAGAAATAGGTTTGATGTCTTCTTTAATTTTCATAGCGTTCACCTCCAGTCCATTTATAGTACCAAATATAGACTGGGTGGTCAATCATATTTTTGAAACATAACGATACAATCAGGGGAGCAAACTGTTAAGTTGTTAACATGCCAAAAGACGATTAAAATATTAAAACCTGATCAAATGCAAAATGATGCCGCTGTTTTTGGGGATCAGAGATGAGCTTTTTTTCTTTTAATTCTTTTTTTGAAATATCCCGTTTCTATTCCACGATATCCAGTTTGATACTCAACTCTTTCAGCTGCTTTTCATCAACTGCGGACGGGGCGTTGCTGAGGGGGCATATTGCCTTCTGGGTCTTGGGAAATGCTATTACATCTCTTATTGAATGAGCGCCGGTCATTATCATAACGAGCCTGTCAAGGCCGAGGGCTATCCCGCCGTGAGGAGGGGCGCCGTATTCGAGCGCTTCAAGGAGGAAACCGAATTTTGCGTCCGCTTCTTCCTTATTGATGTTCAAAAGCTGAAACATCTTGTCCTGAACTTCTTTTTTATGGATACGGATGCTTCCACCGCCTATTTCAGAGCCGTTTAACACGAGGTCATAAGATTGCGCCCGTATTTCCTGTAGGGGCGAACGGCCGTTCGCCCTTACGGTATCAATGGACAAAAATTTCTCCATATCCTCTTCCATCGGTGCCGTAAACGGGTGGTGCATTGCTTCAAATCTCTTTTCATCTTCATTATATTCAAAGAGCGGAAAGTCTGTTATCCATGCAAATTTATAGACACCTTCCTTTATAAGGCCAAGCCTTTTTCCCATCTCGTTCCTGAGCCTTGAGATGCAGTCATTTGCAACATTCTCTTTATCGGCAACAAAGAGCATGAGGTCCCCGTTTTCAGCTTCGAGTTTTTCGGTCAAAGCCTTCAACGATTCCTCAGGGAAGAACTTTGCGATGGGTGATTCAACTTTCTCTTTGACCTTCATCCATGCAAGGCCCTTAGCTCCGTAGCCCTGGACTTCCTTGGTAAGGTCATCAAGGTCCTTCCTTGAATAGCGTGCAAGCCCCTTTGCATTGATTCCTTTTACTATCCCGCCTTTTGATAGGGTATCAAGAAATACCTTGAATGAAGAATCTTTCATAATGCCGCTTACATCCTTAAGCTCCATGCCGAACCTGAGATCGGGTTTGTCGCTCCCGTATTTTTCCATGGCCTCATTGTAAGTCAGCCTCTGAAAGGGCTCCGCAATATCGACTCCAAGCGTTTCCTTGAAGACCTCCACGATCATCTTCTCTACAACAGATATAATATCTTCTCTCTTAATAAAGGACATCTCCATGTCAACCTGGGTGAATTCAGGCTGCCTGTCGGCCCTCAGGTCTTCGTCCCTGAAGCACCTTACGATCTGGTAGTATCTTTCAAGGCCTGCTACCATCAGGATCTGCTTGAATATTTGAGGCGACTGGGGCAGTGCGAAAAAGTGCCCCGGATTGGTCCTGCTCGGCACAAGGTAGTCCCTGGCCCCCTCCGGTGTGCTCTTTGTCAGCACAGGGGTTTCTATATCCATAAAATTATTGGAATCAAGATAATTGCGAAAGGCCCTTACAGCCTTATGCCTGATTATTAAATTCTGCTGGATCACCGGCCTTCTGAGGTCAAGGTATCTGAGTTTGTACCTTAATGACTCGGAGGCGTCGGTCTCATCATCAATCAGAAAAGGAAGGGGTTTGCATTCATTCAGCACAGTGAATTTTTTCACGACCACTTCAACTTTTCCGGTAGGCATTGAGGGATTCACCGTACCTTCCGGCCTCTCTCTGACAGTCCCGTCTATCTGAAGGACAAATTCATTCCTGATTTTGTGGGCGGCCTTGTGAAGCTCAGCATCCACTTCCGGACTGAAGACTGTCTGGATAATTCCGCTCCTGTCCCTCAGGTCAATAAATACGACCCCGCCGTGATCACGCCACTTGTTGGTCCACCCGACCAGCTTAATGGCCGCGCCCAAATCTTTTTCATTAACTTCGCCGCAATGATGTGTTCTCATTATTTAAGTCCTGCCTTTTGTATTCATAGTTTCTTTCCTCAGCTTATCAACTTCATCCGGAGTAAGGTAACGAAATCTGCCCGGCTCCAGCTTCCCGAGACTGAGGCCGTTGATCCTGGTCCTTATCAGCTTTATGACCGAGTGGTTGACCCTGTCAAACATTCTCCTTACCTGCCTCTTCTTTCCCTCATGTATCGTAATATCCACCCATGAATTGGCCTTTAGATTTTTTACTGTCCTGACCTTTGCAGGGGCTGTCATGCCGTCTTTAAGCCTGATCCCCTTTTGAAGCTTTGAGATGTCCTTTTCTTCAAGGAAACCGTCTATCTTTACGCGATAGGTCTTCGGGATCTTGCTCTTCGGCTGAAGTATTGCGTTTGCCAGCTCGCCGTCATTGGTCAAAATCAAAAGGCCTTCTGAATTGTAATCAAGCCTTCCCACAGGAAAGACCTTGACCTTGACCCTTTTGAGGAAATCATTCACAGTGGGCCTTCCTTCATCATCGTACATTGCAGTTATACACTGGACCGGTTTATTAAACAGCATATAAGCCTTGGACTCAATATTACCTAAGAGTTTCCCCTTTACCTTAATATGGTCCCTGTCCAGGTCGGCCTTCATCCCGATTTCAGCAGTCCTGCCATTAACGGTCACAAGTCCTTCGAGTATCATCTCTTCGGCCTTTCTTCTGGAGGCAATACCGCATTTTGATATGATTTTCTGAAGTCGTTCTTCCATGGGCTTTTCTTTTGTAATCATGCTTTTTACAGATTTAAAAATGACATTAATACTATCATAAATACCTGTAGTTTGACTACAGATAGAAAAAAAGAGGCAAAAAAGGAAGAATTGAAGAGGCAGGCCCTTCAAACTGCCTTATTCAACCGATCAATACAGCGGATAAAGTATTGAATTAATCCGGGGATATGCTCTAATACCTTACTGAAAGCCTGACTCCAATCTCGGTGGAGTGATTTCTTGGCTCCCATCCAACACCAATAACAGACCCTGACAAAGTTACTGTATCATCCTCTGACTTCTCAATGTTCCAGTACCTTATGAACGGTTCTATTGTATAAGAAGTAGTCCCCTCTTTCTTAAACTTTAGAGATCCCCTGAACCCGTAGCCCTTTTTCTGGTCATTATTAAGAGTACCAAGTCCGGAAACAGCATCACTAAGGTGGCTTATTTGTTTACCCCTCCAGAAATGATCGTACTCCAGAACAACACCAAAATACCATTCGTTTTCCAGCATGGTAAGCGTCTCTATTCCTACAGGGCTGTAATAATAATTTGACTCTCTTTCATATCCAGCTGCGCCAGTTGAAGAAATCTTTCCGCCTGAGTCATCATTCAA
>SDBV01005726.1_pt1 | contig 17450 bp, 14 predicted proteins | sample 2277081 | NCBI WGS metagenome assembly SDBV01 (sample SAMN10402039, study PRJNA504765) | marine sediment metagenome | isolation source: marine sediment core GS10_PC15, 223 cmbsf | place: Arctic Ocean: Southern Knipovich Ridge | collected 2010 | reverse complement strand
CGTCAGGCAGCCGATTCGTATCGCCATGGGTTCTCTCCCGTGACAGGTGAAGATCGAGCCAGCGATGCCAGCATCGCCGCCACACCGAACAGGGCGGGGATCTTAGCAGGAAAGCAGGGGCCGTCCTATGGCAATTGAAAGCCGTTTTGCACTTCTTCCGGCCCCGGCCGACGGGTATGATGCCGCTTGCTACCCACCGCAGCCCAGCCGCTTGCGGCTTGGAAGTCAAACTGTAAGCAGACCGGTGTAGGAGGCGACTCCAGTCGCCGATTTCTCGAGGGATATTGCCGTTTGCCCAACGAAGCCCAATCGGCGACTGGAGTCGCCTCCTACAATTCGTTTTTCCGGCACATTGCCACCCGAGAAACGGCAACACTTACGGTCTGAGCTTGGAATTCCAGTTGCAGCAAGGACGCAACGACGTGAGAATCGCGCTAGTGCACGACTGGCTGACCGGCATGCGGGGCGGCGAGAAGTGCCTGGAGGTGCTCTGCCGGCGGTTTCCCGAGGCCCGGCTGTTCACGCTGGTCCACGCCCGGGGGAGCACCTCGCCGACGATCGAGCGGATGCGGATCACGACCAGCTTTTTGCAGCGGTTTCCCGGCGTGGCGACTCACTATCGCCTGCTGCTGCCGCTGATGCCGGCCGCGGTCGGGCGGCTGGAGATTCCCGGCGACGTGGATCTGGTGGTGAGCCTCTCTCACGCGGTGGCCAAGAGCATCCGACCGCCGCCGGGTGTGCCGCACGTCTGCTACTGTTTCACGCCGATGCGTTACGCCTGGCACCGCCGGGCCGACTATTTCTGCGTTTCGGGACGCTTCCGGCGGACCCCGATGGCCGCGGCCCGCAACCTCCTGCTCGACCGCATCCGGCAGTGGGACCGGGAGACCAGCGATCGGGTGACGCATTTCGTGGCCATCAGCCGGACGGTCTCTCAGCGGATCGCCCAGTGCTACGGCCGCCAGAGCCGCGTGATCTATCCTCCGGTCGACACGGACTTCTACACGCCGGCCGACGTTCCGCGCGAGGATTTCTACCTATGTGTCTCGGCACTGGTGCCCTACAAGCGGATCGACCTGGCGATCGAGGCCTGCAACCGGCACGGCCGGCGGTTGGTGATCGTCGGCGACGGGCCCCAGCGGCGGCGGTTGAAGCGACTGGCCGGACCGACCGTGACGCTGGCGGGCTGGTGCACCGACCAGCAGATACGCGATCGGATGCGCCGCGCCCGGGCGCTGTTGTTTCCGGGCAACGAGGATTTCGGCATCGTGCCGGTCGAGGCCCAGGCCTGCGGCACGCCGGTGGTGGCGCTGGGCCAGGGGGGGGCCGCCGAGACGATCCTGCCCGTCGACGGGTCTACGGCCGGCACCGGGTGGCTGTTCGACCGGCAGACGCCCCAGTCGCTGTATCGGGCCATGGAGCTTTGCGAATCTCACCCTCACCGGTTCGATTCCCGCCTGGCCCGACGCCAGGCCGAACGCTTCGCCAGCGAGCGATTCGAGCGGGAGTTGGTGGGGTATCTCGAGGAAGTGCAGCAGTCGCTCCAAGAGGGCGCGACCGGTTGTCGCGCCCTGCCAAGCGCAGGGCAGGTCGATTGACCCTTTACCGGTGCAAGGGTAGAATAGGAGTTGTCAAACACGCCACAGGCATCCGAATAGACCATGAACCCACACGTCCAAATCGATCCGCGTGTCTGCAACGGCAAGCCCGTGGTCGCTGGCACGCGAATTCCCGTCACGGTGATCTTGGATCAGTTGGCTGCCGGTTGCAGTCGCGAAGACCTCAAACGGAAGTATCCAGGCATTACCGATGAGCAGATTGCAGGGGTGCTTCAATACTGTCACTCGGTGATTGAACACACGGAAATCGAATCCAGCCCCCCTGCATGATGCGTCTCCTTCGCTTGTTGCTCGATCAGATGATAGACAGCGACGTTGCTGCGGATCTTCGGGCAGTCGGCCACGATGTGTGCTGTGTTGGTGAAGCTGGGATGGCGCGGGCAGACGATGCGGAGGTCCTCCGATTCGCCACTGGAGAGACTCGCATCCTGGTTACCTTGGATGAGGATTTCGGCGACTGGGCAGGGCTGCCGTTGGACCGGCACCCGGGCGTGATTCGTATCAAAGCGCTACCGACGAGCACGGAAATGATCGAGTCGGTCTTTTTTCCCTTCCTTGAGGGTGTTGCAGACTAAGAGTTCTCCAATCGAGTGGTGATTGTGCGCTCCAGCGGTGTTCGGTGGATCCGAACCGGAAGCGGAGGCTCACCAGGCTAATCATCAAACTCAAACTGTAAGCGGTGAGTGGAAAAAGGGGACTGGCCCCGAGCCGCAACACCTGACAAACCCGCGGAAAGAACGACCTCGAACTATGCGAGTCGCACCCTCACCGGTTCGATTCCCGCCTGGCCCGACGGCGGGCCGAACGCTTCGCCAGCGAGCGATTCGAGCGGGAGTTGGTCGGTTATCTGGAAAAGGTGACGACCGATGAAAACGGCCGTATTCAGCACCAAGTCGTACGATCGGCAGTTCCTCAGCGAGGCCAACCGGCAGGCGGGGCATGAGCTGATCTTCCTCGAACCACGACTGACCGACCAGACCTGCCCGCTGGCCCACGGATTTCCGGCCGTTTGTGCGTTTGTAAACGACCAACTCGACGCCCGGGTGTTGCTGACGCTGTCGAAGCGAGGAACGCAGTTGATTGCCCTGCGGTGCTCGGGCTTCAATAACATCGATCTCTCGTCGGCCGAGGAGTTGGGCCTGACGGTGGCGCGGGTGCCAGCCTATTCGCCCCGGGCGGTGGCCGAACATACGTTGGCCCTGATCCTGGCCCTGGGCCGCAAGCTGCACAAGGCGTACAACCGCGTCCGCGAGGGCAACTTCACGCTGGAGGGGCTGCTGGGCCTGGAACTGGGCGGGCGCACGGCCGGCATTATCGGCACCGGGAAGATCGGCGCGATCGTGGCTGAGATCCTGGCGGGCTTCCGTTGTCGGCTGCTGACCTACGACGTCGTCCCCAATGCAGAACTTGAAGCGATCGGGGCCCGCCGGGTCTCGTTGGATAAGCTCTTCAGCCAGTCGGACGTGATCACGTTGCACTGCCCACTGGTCCCGGATACTTTTCACCTGATCAACGACGAAGCCCTGGCCAGGATGAAACAGGGCGTGGTGCTGATAAACACCAGCCGCGGCAAGCTGGTCGACACGGAGGCCGTCGTGCGTGCGCTGAAGTCGGGCAAGATCGGGTCGCTGGGGTTGGACGTGTACGAGGAAGAGGCCGACCTGTTCTACGAGGACCTGTCCGACCGGGTGATCCAGGACGACGTGTTCTCGCGGATGCTGACCTTCCCTAACGTGATCATCACCGGCCACCAGGCCTTCTTCACCCGGCAAGCCATGACCGCCATCGCCGAGGAAACGCTGGCGAATATTACGGCCTTCGAGCAGGGCCAGCCGCCGCCGGGGGTGATTACCGCCGAAATGGTGCACCGGTAGGCTGGCGGGGATTATTCATGAACGTTCAGCCGTGGTTTCATCTTGGATCGAAACGCAGCTTCAAGACGTAAGCTTCACTGTGCTTGGCGAAACTCCATAAACCTCAAGTCCTTCTATGTCACGGAGTTGCACCACGCCCCCCTGGAAATCATACCTCGCACGAAGGCCATTCTGCCGCTTGTCCCATCGGCAGGTGATCTTAGTGACAAGCTGGCAGAACACTTCTCTGAGGGCCTGAGGATCAGCGTCTCTCAACTCCTCCCCAAGCTGCCACATTTGATCTACGATCCGCCCGGCCTCGTCTGAGACGCTCTCAGCGGCTCTCAGGCGGCCGGTAGTCTCAATGAAGGCCGTCTCGCTCGTCCTGGGCTGCCGCAAGCTATGTGACAAGCTCTGGGACGTCACACGTGGCAAGCCGACATAGTCCGCCCTCTTGCCTTTTCGCTCCCCAGTCTGCAATCGCCGGACAAGACGGCCAGACGGTGTGAATTCGGCCCGATGGTAGCCATAAGGGGCCTGCCCGCTGCAACGGTAACCTTGGCTGGCGTTTGGAGCATGCGCCGCAACACCTTGCTCGAAAGATCCCTCAGAAACGCGTGACGGCCTATCAACTCGCCCTTATCGCAGTGAAGCAGGCTACCGCCAGTGTTTTTCAACAGCCCCGCCTGGCAATCCCCCCTGTAGGACCAATTTGGCTTTTTCTTGTCGAATAATGATGGCTTGGCGGCTGAGCAAGTGTTAGGGTGGTGTCTGTCCGAAACATGACTCGTTGCTGGGGGATAGTACGATGAAACGCTGCACTGTTGGATTCGCGGTGCTGGTGGTACTGGTTGGCGTAGGGCACGCCCAAGGGGCAGTCCAGTGGAAAGTTGAAGACGGAGGAAACGGGCATTGGTACGAATTGGTTGACCCAGGCGTCGGAAGCCGTCCTCTATGGCGTGACGCAAAGGTCTCGGCGGAGGCGTCAAGCTACCTTGGCGTGAGCGGTCACTTGGCGACTATCACCAGCCAAGGCGAACAAGACTTTCTCTGGAACAATGTCTTCAGTCAGACCTTAAAGGATGAAAACTCAGCAGTCTGGATTGGACTAACCGACAACGAAGACTACGGCGGTTACGAGTCAGTCGACCAGCCTAATCCACAAGTTGACGGCTGGGTCTGGGTCACAGGCGAACCGGTTGTTTACACCTACTGGGAAAATGCATTACTCCCTGCTAACTATGGTGCAGGTGGTGGTTCGGACTTTGCCTATATGTCGGGTTACAACCCGACTCCAGGAGGTTGGGGTGACGGCAGGGACTATTGGAATGTGGCCTACTTTGTTGAGTACGACACTCCCCCCATACCCGAACCCTCAACCTTCGTTGTCTGGACCCTGCTCGGGGCCCTCAGCATAAGCGGCGGCTGGTGGCGACGGAGGCGAAAGGCAGCGTAGTCTTCGGCCGACACTTGTTGTCGAGTGTCAACTACTGTGTGGCGTGCTTCGCACGCATCGAGCCGGTACTTTGGCCAGCAGGTGTTGCCGGATGCTCTCCAGCTCGCGATTTAGTCGGCCGGCCTTCTCGCTGTCAAAGGCACAGCCCGGCAGAATCTTGCACAGACGCTAATAAGTCGCGTTGGCGTGACATTATGTCGCCTGTCTATTCGTCGCCGGGCCAGCGATGGCCGACCTGATCCATCGTGTACCAGAGCGTGTAGTCCTTGCGGAATCGCCAGAGGCGTGTTTCGTGCCATCCGCCAAATGGGTTAATCGTGCCGAAGCCGATCCTGCCATAGATCGTGTAGACAGTTTCAGTCTTGGGCTGCGGCGGAGGCGACTTCGCCTCAGGCCCCAGGTTCCCTTCAAGCATGTTCCCAAAATGATGCTCGAATGGGTGCTTGGCCACCCATTGCGGCTCTTCCTTGGTAACGACGACTTTCGAGAATTGGGCCACCTGACAAGATGGATCGTTGACTCTCATCCACTCGCGGCACTCAGCCTTAATCCGCGGGTTGCGGCTGATCCTCTGAATGGCGTGGCTGCCCAATGCCGGCCACAGGACCATGACGGCCGCGACGCAGCAGGTGGCCAGAAACAGTGCCGCCACGACCAGCCACACGCCTTTGTTGGATCGGCGGCGGCGTCGCAAGTATTGCTCAACATCCATCCCCATTCCCCCGTTTTTTGCGTGCCGGCCCCTTCTGGCTCATGGGCGATACTCAATCTCACGCAACGGCAAGTGTCAAGTCTTTTGCGGTGAAACTAAAATCGCAGTTTAAGAACCCACTGCTCCCAGTCCTTCTTGAACTGGTCCATGTCTTTCCGGCCGAGGACGGCGTCTTCCCGGCCGAGGACGGCGCTTTTCCGGCCGAGGACGGCCCTGAGCGTGTTGTAGCCGGTGGGGTCTTTCTTGCGATTGGCGTGGAAGGCGTGGTAGAACTTCCGCAGCAGGCCGTGCTCTTGCAGGTAGTAGCAGAGGTAGCGGGCCTGGGCGTAGTTGGTGCCATTGTCCTTCTGATAGAACTCGTAGTCGGTGGTGGAGCAGAGACTCTTGAAGGACGGCACCCGCCCCTGGCGGATGGCAAGCTTCAGGCCGAGTTCCTCGCCTTCCTTGAACCGCTGAAAACCGCCATTGAGCCGCCAGTTGGTCAGGCCCACGATCTGCCCGTCGCGCTGGGCACTCTGCTCGTAGAGCGAACCGAGACCTTCGTTCAGCCAGGCCGGACACTCGGGGAAGTTGGCGGCCATGAAGGGATGGACGATTTCGTGGACCAAGGTGCCGCCGCCGGTGTGGATGTCCATGATCAGGGCCCCTTCGGTGTGTGAAAAATAGCCGTAGGGCGTGGTCGGGTTGTGGTTGAAGATGCTCTTGCAGTGTTTCCTGTAGCTGGTGGGATCCTTGAACAGCCAGATGTCGAGGATTCGGGTGGGGTCCTTTGGAAAATAGGCCTGCTTGAGCTTGTCGACCGCCCACTTTACGGTCCCTTGTGCCCGACGCCTGACCATCGCCGGCGACTCGTCGCCGATGACCACGAACGGCGGCTGGATGACGATCGTGAACCCTCGGGAGGGGACCTTCCCCTTGAGCTTCATCAGGTGCTGGGCGTAGTCGGCGGCGGTGAAGGTTCGCGCCGCGGTGCCCTGCTCGAGCCGGTCCGGCTCCAGCCGCAGCCGGATCAGCGTCCACTGCTTGGAGTTGTACTTCAGCGGCCAGAGTTTCAGGAAGGTCGCCTTCTTCATGCGGCGCCGGGCCCCGTCTGCCTCGGCCGGCTCGTGGTAGATTATCTCGTCCGACTTGGCACGGTAGCCGAGGACCAGGCGGAAGTGTTCGGTGGTGCCGGGTTTGTGGTCGTAGTGCATGCAGACGATCGAGGGCACACCGGCCAACAAGTCGGCGTGCAGGGCCTTCCACTGGGTCTGAATATGTTTCGCATGGTCCGCTGCCGGGACCTTGTGCCAAACCGGCCCGATCTTGAAACCGATTTTCTTCAGCGCCGCTGCCAGCTCCTTGGTGTGGCATCCGCGGGCGGCCATCGGGTCGAGGCCGGAGGAGTCGAAGACGTAGTCCTGGTCGACCGGCCGGCCGAGTTTTTGCAGGTACATCGCCGCGCAGGCCTCGCCGCAGAAGTCGGGCTTCTGGCGGAGGTGGGGAACGCCTGGAATCAGGACGTCTTTATAGACCACGGCGGGTCTTGTGCTCTTGTCCGTGTCGCCCTTTCCGGTAGCCGCAGCCGAAAGAGAGAGAGGTCCGATTTGGGCGAAGCGCGCTGCGGGCCGTTGGGGAGAATTAGAGCTGTCCAGTTTTTGGGCGGCCAAGGTGGCGGCGGCCGCCGTGGCCAGCACTGCGAGGGTGAGTCGTCGATATGGCATGGTCGGTTTGCCCGGTGAGTGCCGGCCCACCTCCGTTTGGGGGGCCGCATCGCGCATACGGCCCCTTCTGTCCGCCTGCCCCGCCTTGGTTACGACGCAGGCGGACGAAGAAAAGTTCCATTTCCGCCCCCGTGATGTCACAACTGGGCGAGTTCATAGGGGCCTGACGAACCCGACCGCCCAACGGACCACGGCGGCGGTCCAGCGGGGGGGGTTGCTCAATCCCTTGAGGTATTGGAAAATGGTCTCTACGGTTCTGGCGTCGCAGCGATCATCTGCGAAGCTGGCAGCTCAGCCGGAACCGGGCCAGTCAAAGACCGTGCTGTTTGGAGGAATCAACTCGTGAGGCCGGTAAATCGTCGTCGTTTTCTGGCGACGACCGTGGCAGCAACCACGTTTTCGATCCCCGCACCGGCCGTTCACCGGGGGTGTTCTCGAGTGTGTCGGTGGCAGCGGCCAGCGGGCTGCGGGCCGACTCGCTCTCCACGGCCCTGTTCGTACTGGGATTGGAGGAGGGCCTGGGGTTCGTGCGGTCGACGCCCGGGGCCGATGCGACGGTTGTGCTGAAGGGCGGCAGGACCTTGTCAACGGAGGGGTTTCCGGCGGCCGTTTGAGCGGCCGAAAAGGCCCCAACCAGAAGGACTTTGGAAGATGCAGTGCCAGTTCCCTCAAGCGGTCTCCGCGACGGTGCTGTTTGCGTCGGGCCGTTTCGGGAGCCGCGGGTTACTGCTGTTTTGGGTGGTGGCCGGACTGGTGACTCCGGCCGGAGAGGGTCGGGCCGATCTGAACTTTGCCGTCGACTGGGCCGTCGACTGGGCCGTCGATGGGGCCGTCGGCCTGGCGGCGGCTTCGCTGGCTCAGGGAGCGGCCGGCGGCGGTGCAAGGACCTGGACCGACAACACGGGGAAGTACAAGATCGAGGCGGAGCTGGTCGACTGCCGCAGCGGTACGGTGCGTCTGAAGAAGACCAACGGCAAGATCATCTCGCTTCCGTTGAGCCGGTTGAGCGCGGCGGATCGGCAGCTTGTCGAGGAGAGAACGGCCAAGCCCTCCGGAACTACGCAGGCCAAGCCGGATATAGCGAGTTGGGTAGGGAAATCGGCGGTGATCGAGTTCGTCAGCGGGGCCAAGAGCCAGGGCCGGATTGTGACGGGGGACGAGAAATACATCAGCGTCGAGGTGGCCGTCGGCACGCGCAAGTATTTGCGGAAGTATCCCCTGGACAGGATCCACGCGGTGACGATCGGTGCCAAGCGCGAGGTGCTCAACGCGAAGACGGACGGCGGACGGGTCCCCCGCCCCGGCGGCACCACGCCGCAACAAGGCTCCGCCACGAACCCGGCGGCGACGGTGGGTGTTCGGCGGACCAGCGCCCAGGTGAACGCCCTGATAGATAAGCTGGGCGGCACGCCTCCCGACTGGTGGGAATCGGTGCCGCTGGACTATCCGCGAACGATCGACCTTTCGTGGCCCAAGTATTCGGGCCCGTGGAACCCCAACAAGAACGTGGGCCAGTTCATGTTTAGCGTGATCAATGAGAACCCCCGGCGATGGAAACAGGGCACCAAGTTCATGCACCATGTGCTGAGCGTGAACAAAGACAACCCCAAAGTGCAGCAGAGCGTCTTCAATCAGCTCGGCCACTGCTATCACGACCTGCTCCGAGACTGGGCACGCGCCGCTTTCTGGTGGCGGAAGCTCAAGACGTACAACATAGACAACTTCGTCGGTTTGGCCGACTGCTACTGGAAGCTCGGCAACAAAGAGATGGCCGCGGGACTGCTGCGCAGAAGCCGCACGGATTACTCGCGATACGGCTCCGCGGTGAAGCTATGGTCGGACATGGGCGAGTTGGACAAATCGCTGCAACTGGCCGAAGCCTCGGCCCGGGCCGGCAATCCGGGCGGGGCGTACATGGGCGCCGGCGACGCCTGTCGCAAACACGGCCGCTACTCCCAGGCCGTCGTCTACTACCGCAAGGTGCTAGCCATCCCTACCGCCTACGCTCGCATCGGAGGGAAGAATCAGAAAAACCCTATCCTCGAACGGAACAAGAGCCGAGCGCAAACGGCGATTGACAACATCAAGGTATTCGAAACCCTCGAACTGAAACGCATCCCCGACGGCACCTACACCGGCACCAGCCTGGCCTACCTCGGAGACCTGACCGTGGCCGTCACCGTTCAGAACGGCCGGATCACGTCGGTCCGGGTCACAAAACACAAAGACAAACAGTATTTTTCGGCACTCACCGATACTCCCAATCAGATTATCGAGAACCAAGGTCTAAAAGGTGTCGATGCGACGACGGGCGCCACGATCACTTCTGAGGCGGTCATCAACGCTGCGGCCAAGGCCCTCTCGGCCGGGATGAAGTAGCACGGCCCAATGTGCCCACCGCAAACTGGCCCGGGCAGCCGGGCAAGATCCGGCTCGGGATCAACCGGCTAACAGTCTCGGCATTTGGCCAAGAGACGTCGTTGGGCAACGGAATATCGAATGTCGAACAAGGAATGTCGAAGTGGTCTTCCGTTGGTGGTTCGCAGTTCCTTGTTCGAGATTCGATATTCAGGGGGATGGTGCTGAGTGAGTTTCCCGTCTGATACTGACGGTCTTTCGTGCCCCGGATCGAATGAGGAGCGGCCATGCGGTTGAATTGGTTCCTGCCGTATCGCCGAAAGGCCAAAGAGGGCGAGACGGGCGGGCCGGGCCCGATCCGTAGCCTGCTGGGCAGGATGGGCACGAGTTGGCTCTGTTCGCCGTTGCGGCGGTTGATCCAGGCAGGGTGCCTGGTGACGTTCGTTTGGCTGTTCTGCTACGTATGTTGGCCGTACACGGCCCGCCCGGCTCGGATCTGGAACGACTGGCTGCCGGCGGAAGTCGATGCCGAAACCGGCCGGGTGGTTCTCCTCAGCGAACAGCCGCAGACCGACCCGATCGGGCCCGACATGGTGCTCTACGTGGTCGACCAAGGCAGCCCGGAAGACCGCCGCGCGGTCGCGTTTCGGGTCACCGACGTCGCCGACAAAGAACTCACTATGGAGCCGGATGCGGAGTTGACCCCGGAGCAGCTCGACGCCTTGGCCGTGAGTTTCGGGCCCTGGTCGCTGCACGAGTCTGATCCCGCCGGGTGGCCCTCGCACTATGCCGACGACCTTCAGGCCAAACAGTCGGTGGCGGCCGAGGCCTTCCTGATGATCGACCCGTTGGTGGGCATTTCGACCGCGCTGGCGGCCAAGTCCCGCTTCTGGTCCTTGGACTTCGCCGACACGATGCTCTGGCGGGCGCTGGGTTGTGCGGGCGCGGTGCTGTTGATCTGCATTGTGATTCCCCGCGGCTTTTGCGGCTACATCTGCCCGATGGGTACATTGATCGATCTGTTCGATTGGGCCATCGGCCGGTGGGTGAGGTGGCTGCGAGTGGGAAGCGACGGATGGTGGGTTCACGTAAAATACTACCTGCTGTTGGCGACCTTGATCGCCTCGCTGCTGGGCGTGCTGCTGGCCGGCTTCGTATCGGCCATCCCGGTACTCACCCGCGGTATGGCGTTTCTGCTCACGCCGGTGCAGGTGGGGCTCGAGCGGAACTGGCATCAGGTGCCGCCGCTGGGTCCCGGGCATCTGCTCTCGATCGGGCTGTTGCTGGTCGTGCTGGGATTGGGTCTGTTGCGGGCCCGTTTCTGGTGCAAGTACGTCTGTCCGACCGGAGCGGTCTTCTCGGCCGCCAACCACTTGCGATTGACCCAGCGCAAGGTCGAATCGGCCTGCATCGGCTGCAACCGCTGTGTGGAAATCTGTCCCTTCGACGCGATCAAGCCCGATTTCACCACCCGGGTGACCGATTGCACCTTCTGCCAGACCTGCGGCGGCGCCTGCCCCGTGCGTGCGATCAAATTCGTCCCGCGATGGAACACGGCCGATCTGAAGCCGTGCGGTGATCCGCCTACCGGCGAAACCCCGATGGGCCGGCGGGGCTTTCTGGCCGGCACGATCGGCGGCTTGGCCGGTTGTCTCGGGGGCGCAGGCGCGGCGGCCATGATCGGGGCGACCGGTGCACGGCTGGCTGCCGCCGGTGCGTTGCGTCCGGTCCGGCCGCCCGGCAGCGTTCCCGAGGAGGAATTCCTGCAATTGTGCGTTCGTTGCGGCGAGTGCTTCCAGGCCTGTCCCAACAACGTGCTACAACCGCTGGGGTTCCAGCAGGGGCTCGAAGGGATGTGGACCCCGCAAGTGGTGGCCGACTGGTCGGGCTGCGAGCCGAGCTGCAACAACTGCGGCCAGGTCTGCCCAACCGGGGCGATTCGGGCCTTGTCGCTTGAAGAGAAGCGCCACGCGCGGATGGGTCTGGCCGTGGTAGATCAACGGACTTGCCTTCCCTATGCCGGGCGCGAGGACTGTCAACTGTGTGTGGACGAGTGCGCCACGGCCGGATACCACGCCATCGAGTTCATGCGAATTGGCACGGAGCTGGACGATCTGGGCCAGCCGACAGAGGATACGGGGTTCCTGGCGCCGGTAGTGTTGCCCCAGCGGTGCGTGGGATGCGGGATATGCCAGACCCGCTGCTGGAAGATCAACGGCCCCCAGAAGGGTTTGCTGAAGGAGACGGCGATTCGGGTGGAGGCCGGCGAGGAGAAAGAGGACCGCTTGATGAGAGGATCCTACCGAGCGCTCCGCCGCCAAGAGGCAGAGAAAAGAGAAGAGAAACGGCGAAAGCTACTCGAACAGAGCGGAGGCAAGGGGAGCTACTTGCCGGACTTCTAAACAGCCTTCTGTGATTCGTGGAAATCGGGGTGGCCGGCGGCTGAACAACTTCCCGAGTTCCGCCAGTTGTAGCCATCACGCTCCGCGTGATGGGGCCCCGCAACGCGGAGAAAACCGCTGCCTTTGGTCTCATCACGCGGGAGCGTGATGAATACTTTCTGGAAGTTGTTCCGTTACTCTGCTTTAGTTTCGTCCGCGCGGCCGGGCAGCCAGCGTCTGAGGACTACCAGCACCTGCTGGGAGTCCATGGACCGGGCGGTGGCCAGCTCTCCCTGGTTGGTGGCTACCAGCGCTCCGCCGGCGCCGTCGAGGATCACAATCGCCGGGATCCCCCCGGCGATGGGATTGCCGTATTGCGCGACGATATCCAAATTGCGATCGCGTCTGCCGACGTCGATCCGAACTACGTGATAGCCCGACTCCAGAACCGCCATCACGGAGTCTTCGGCGAACATTCGATCCAGTGCCCGGCAATCGAGGCACCAGTCTGCGCCGAAGTCCAATAGGACTCGCTTTCCGTCGTGCCGTGCGGCCGCAAGGGCGGCCTGAATCTGGTCGTTTACGCTGGTTTGCTGCTCTGGGGCGGTTTGTTCTTCATCGGGAATCTCAGCCCCCGGGGCGGCAACTTCCTGATTCCGAATCGTATTCTCCACGTCACGTTCGCAACCGGCGGCGACCAGGAGCAGTGCAAAGAGCAAGGGAACCGGCGCCCCAAGGACTGGTCGAAGAACAAGTCCGCAGACTCGAGGTTTCCGATAGACAGGCCCGGGAGGGTGGGGCCGTTGGAGCATCAACGCGGCCCACCCCGTCCTCTCGGGCGGGGCTGTTTTCCTGAAGTGCGACGTTCTTTCTTGGCGAGCCCCAAGTCTTACGGCCATCGATTGTACTCCCGTAGCTTGTTTTTCTCTCCCCCGGTCAACACGAGCAGTTACCACCAAGATGTTCGCCCGCCGCAGGCCGCTGAATCGCTTCCGCCCGGGTTTGTGCAAGAGCTACTTTCTATTTGCTCCCCTGGGTTCGCCGCGAAGGGGACCGCTCCAACAGTGCCGCCGGCAGCCAGGGACGCTGTGCCGCAACGGCCCGGTAGGTGCTTCGCACCAATTGGGCCCTTCCCCTTTTCGGTTCACGGGTCCAGTCTATGGGCCCGGGATCGGCAACGCAAGAGGCGAAAAAGGGGTCGCGAGTCCGGCCGATTCCCCCAAGTGAGCGGCCCGGGCCGACACGGAGAAAACCTTCCGGCCGTCTCCCCTCGGAGAATCACGCTCCGGCGTGTGATCTATGCCAGGGCCTGCTCGGGCTCCGGCTCTTGGCACTGTACCTGGTTGCGGCCCAGGCGTTTCGATTTGTAGAGGGCGTGGTCGGCGCGGTGAAAGACCGATTCCACGGAGTCGCCTTCGCAAGGCTCGGCCACGCCAATGCTCAGCGAAACCGAGACCTGCTCGCCTCGCAAGGCGACCCGCGAGGCCTGATCGGCCGCCCGGCAACGGATCGTTTCGGCGAGTTCCATACCAACTTCGAGGTCGGTCAGCGGAAGGAGCACGGCGAATTCGTCGCCGCCGTAGCGGCCCACGAAATCCCCGTCGCGAACCCACTCCTTCAGCCAGTTGCCGATCTTGCTCAGCACGCGGTCGCCGGCCAGATGACCGTGCGAATCGTTGATCCGCTTGAACTGATCGAGGTCCAGCAGCATCAGCACGAAGGGCTTCCGTTCTCGCTGCCAAGCGTCGAGCAACAAGTGGAGTTTTTCGTTCAGTGCCTTGCGATTGGCAACGCTTGTGAGTGCATCGGTACGGGCTTCCCGCTTGGCGTCGTCGATCTCCTGGGCCTGCTCCTCCAACCGGTATCGCGTACAGACGACGTCCTCCTGCAAGCGTTTGTTCGACGCCAGCAGTGTCGTCATGTGACCCAGCAGGGCCTGTTTGACGGTCTCCATTTCACCGGTTACTTCCAGGCTGCCGACGTGCTCGGCGTTTTCTTCGATCTCCGTATTGTGGCACTGCACGTCGCTGCTGAGGCGCTCAGCCGCGTTGAGCAACTCGACCAGCACCTTGAGCGTGGCCTGTTTCTCACGTTGGGTGGGGTCACCCCCCAGGTTCTTCGAGCGGCTTCGGCCCAGGAAGAACCCGGCTACCACACCTGCGCATACGCTGGCGAACACCCAAGGCGCAATATAGCCCAGTGCATCCATTTTTGTTTCACCAATTCTGCCGCTTTTGCCCACCCATCTCTGCTCTACTATAAGAATAGCTTCTGCGAGACTGAATCGCGGCGTCCAAAGGCCGGGATTTGCCAAATCTCCGCCGAACCCACTCTGCGTGCGCTTTACCACCCCCCCCTACGGTATGTCGGCACGTCGACCCGGGCGGCGCGGGGCTACTTCTCGACGCCGCGGATCGTGAAGTCGATCGAAGACTGACCCACCTTATGGTCCTTGAGGTCTTCGATCGTCAACTGCAAGGTGTGCTTGCCCGGGTAAATGCGACTGGGCAAGCGGAGGCGGTATCCGATGAAGAAATCGCGGCGGGCGTTTTGGCAGTGTTCCTCGGTGGTGGCAAACCGGTGGTCGGCCACGCGCTGGCCTCGACTGTCGAAGATCTGGTAGCTGCTGCGAAGCGAGGTGTGAAAGCCCTTTGCAGTCGGCTCGCTGATGAAATTCTCCACCTCGGCGTATAGCAGGACTTCCTGGCCGGGTGCGAACTTGTAGGACTTGAAAGGCTTGGTGCAACCGTAGCTCTGGACCTCGGTGCAGAAGGCCAGATTGCGGACTACCAGGGGAGCCGACTCTCCCAGCCTGATGAGCGCCTCCTGGAGGATCCGCTTGGTTTCGGCCGTTCGGCGCGCGGGATCCGCGGTCGAGTCGGCATCCAGCCAGGTGGCCAGGCCGTAAAGTTGCTTGGACCAGAATTCCTGGTGTGCGGCAGGGATCGAGGGGATCGGTTTCACGGCGTCTTCGCGCCGGCCGGCAAGCACGTAGAGCATCCGCAACTGCGCGTGTTTGGCTATCTCGTCGGGTGTCGAGGGCGGGCCGTGGAGCTGCGTTTCCAGGGCCTGGATTGCCCTGCGAAGGTGGGCCTGCCACTGAGCTTGCCCCGCCCGGTTGTCGGTTGAATTGTCCTGGTGCCTTCCCGGGCGCGGCGCCTGCCGCACGTCGATGGGGTGGTTGGCCAGGTCTGGACCCGGGTGCGGATGCGGCGTAGCCGGGTAATCGCGCGGTGGAGGTTCCGGCGGCGCCTGGGCCGCGTCGTCGGTGGCCGGGAGGCGTCCCAGGGGTTCGGGCCCCTGTTCGATTTGTTCAGATGTACGCGTCGGCCAGGCGCGCCCAGTCGGCGGCGGCTGACCCCGCCGGGCATCGGCTTGGGATTGCGGGGGAATCGTGCCGGAGGCGGCCCGGACGGCGGAGGTCCGTGGCCGGTCGACCCCCTCCTGCTGCCGCTGCAGCGAGCGGCGATGGTATTCCACCGCGGCTCGAAACTGCTGCACGACCATCGGCCAGTGGACCGGATCGGTCTGCCTCAGGTCGGCCATCAACCTTTCCTGGGAGGCGGGGTCCAAGGCGCCGAGTTGCTGCAACTCGGCCATGACCTCCTGCATCGCGGCGGCATCCGAGCTGCTGACCCCCGGCGGTCCGGATTGAGGATTCGCCGTGGCTTGGGCCGCCGGATCTGTGACCGTGCCGGCCGACGGCCGAGTTGCCGACGACGGTGAAGCAGCGCAGCCGGCCGCCAGGACCGCAGCCAGCGCCGCCAAACCGATCGTGCGAGGCGATCCGCCCATGGAGAAAGAGCACAGTGTCGAAGGGATTACCGCAGAAGAGGGGGCGGATGATAGACAAAGCGCCGGCATCTTGCAAGGGTGAAATGTCCGGACCGGAGAATAGGAGTATGCAGAAGAATAGGTGGCTTGGGCAGGCAGGCAGGATGGTGATGGGGGGGCGTAGCCAGCGTCCCGTCAGTCAGCATCCAGCTTTGGCGTCGCGGCGACAGCCATACGCTGCAACTCGGCTCTTGTAGGAGGCAACTCCGGTTGGCGATCGCGCCCCAGAATCTCCCATCGGCAACTGGAGTTGCCTCCTGCAAAACGTCCTTTCCGGTCACATCGAGCATGGCTGCGACGACCGAATTTGGGCTATCGCGCCCGGGCCGTCGATTGCTCGGGAGTTGCCAGCCGGATGATAAGCCGCTCCAGGATCAATCGGGGAGCGAGGGCACTGGCGCCTTTCAGGTCGAGATCGGCCTGCAACAGCCAGCGGTAGAGTTGGTTGCCGCGCCGGCGTCCCAGGTGGCGGAGCTGCCGCTCGGTCTTCTGGAGCACGAAGGATCGGATGCCGGCCTGCTCCAATGCGGCCCTGAGTCTGATCCGGCGGCCGGCCGCTTCGGCCTGGCAGACCAGCCGCGTGGCGGCGGCCAGCCGGCGGAGCGACGCCGAGATCTGCCCTAGCAGTCCGACAGGGCTCTCGCCGGAGGCCATCAGGCGGTCGAGCTGTACCATTGCGCCTGGCAGGTCGCCGCCCAGGGCGGCGTCGAGCATGTCCCAGGTGGTCCTCGCCCGCCAACCGCCCACCGATCGGCCGATCATCTCCGGGGTGATCTTGCCCTGGGGGTCGGTCAGCAGGGCCAGCTTGGCCAGTTCCTGGTCCAACAGTCCCAGCTCCGGCCCGACCATCTCCACCAACATCTCGGCGGCGGCCTGCGGCAGTTTCACGTGGTGGGTCTGCTCGGACCATGTCCCGAGCCATCGGGTGACTCTGGCCGGAGTCGGGCAGTTGCAGTCGACCGCCAGGCCCTCGGCGGCCACGGCTTTGTAGAGCCGGGTGTTGCCGGGAAACGACCTCACGTCCAGCACCAGCACGCCCCTGCCGGTGGGTCGGGCCACGTAATCCTCAAGTTGGCCGCGGTAACGGCTGACGAACTCGTCGGCCGCATCGACCACCACCAGCCGCTGACCGGGGCCAAACATGGCCAACGTGGCCAACTCCTCGAACACGTCGGCAAGGTCGGCCCCGCGGCCCTCGAAGGTTGTCAGCGAGAAATCCCCCTCATCGCCGCCCAGGACCGCGCGGCGAATCCCCAGCAGCACCTGCCGCCTGAGGAACGGTTCGTCTCCAAACAGCACACAGACGGCACCCGCGCGGTGCTTTTCCGGCTTGGCAAGGTAGTCGAAGGCATGGGGGGCTTTGGCGGGCATGCCGCCAGTATACGGCGGAAGCCGGCAAGGCGGAAGCTAACCCAAGTTCCACACTTTCATTGCTAGCAATGCAAAGCTATCAGGCCCTTAAGTCATTAGTTGGCGACTGGTTGCGATGTTTGCCAGCAATGCTGTCAAGAAATGTGTAGTGAAGACTTGTAGT
>SDBV01005725.1_pt1 | contig 17455 bp, 25 predicted proteins | sample 2277081 | NCBI WGS metagenome assembly SDBV01 (sample SAMN10402039, study PRJNA504765) | marine sediment metagenome | isolation source: marine sediment core GS10_PC15, 223 cmbsf | place: Arctic Ocean: Southern Knipovich Ridge | collected 2010 | reverse complement strand
ACATCACCCTGCCAGTCGAATTGCTTTGCACACATAATCTCCTCCGTCAAAACAACCACATCTCCTGCTTCTGCGGGATCTGCATCGAACGTAATCGAGTCATGCGTTTCCGATATGGGCTGCGTTTTGAATCCCTGATCTACCAAAGCCCTGTCCACTTGATCAAGGCTGTTAAGCAGCAGATGAAATGCCGGCCCTTGAATGGGTGTGTTGCATATCTGCTCGGTGGACAGAGGACCCGGACGACGGAAGCCCGTGACTGCACTCACATACCCATTCTGCTCATAATCAGCTTTGGTTTTGATCTGCCACTCCTTCACGTAGTGGTATTCATCCCAGAATTGGTTCTGTACAGCCGTCACATGGTCGAGTTCTAATTTCATATTCGAGGCAATCGACGCGGGTACAGCACCATACAAACTGGCAAATACAAAGTTGTTCTTGGCCCGAAACCGCTCGTCATAATCAATATCTGCTTCGGCTTTGACAAACAACAATGATCCCCACTTTCGGTGTGGATCAAGACCGGCTACGATCTGCCGACACATCTCGAGATCACCTGATACCATCGCCGCAACCCGGAACTCTATACCGCTGTAGTCAGCCTCCATAATTATATGACCATCGCGGGCGACTATAACTAACCGGAACTTCACCTGCTCCGGATCATGTTTGAAGATGTTCTGCACATTCGGCGTTGAACTAGATCTGTATGTCTCCGCCCGGTTCATCAGGAAATCTGAATGGAGCACGAAATCAGGGTCGAGCATGCCCCGGTACTCAAGCACTTTCCTCAGCACAGCCTCGGGCTTCTTCCGACCCTGTATGTAGCCAATAAACTCTTTGATGTCCCGGCTGCGGGTTTTGGTTTGGATCTTCTCCAGCACAGCTGCTCCCAACGAGTAGTTACCCTTAGCAGTGCGCTTCTGGTACCTAACATTGTACAGCTCATAAAACAACGCTGCCAACTGGTCGGTGGAGTTGATGTTGATGTCGACCTTGAAGGTGTTTTTGTAGCGTACGCCGGCGGCTGATTCTATTATCTGCCGCTGACAGCTGCTGACCTTCTCAGAGCAGGACTGATCAAAAACGGTGAGTTCTTTCTCGCTAAAGAGCATGCCCCGCTCTTTAAGATTGACCAACACGTTCAGCTTGCTCGTGAGAAAATCATTGAATTTCCGCAGGTCATCGCACCCCTCCTGCTCGAGCCGGCGGCAGTGATCCTGGTAGAGCATTATCGTGTAGCGTGCATCATAACAATTGTACTCGCACACCCGCTCGAAAGGCATCTCTCCCATCCGCTTTTTGTCGACCATGTCCGAGTAGTAATGACCGGTCATTTTGAAGACCTGAAAGTCCAAGCTCGTGGTCTTGCGCCTACAGTTCAGAACATGGCTGGTAATCATCGTGTCCATTACCATGTTATTCATGCCCACCCCAATATGATATCTGTTCCACGTCTCCTCCATATTCACATTCTGCACCACCTTCGGCACCGGACTTACTAGAAATCCTTTAAGGGCATCGACCACATCAAATGTATCCCGAGAAGTCCAATTAGGATTGTTAAGCTGAATACACCAAGCCCTGGATGGATCGTCAGATAGAGCTATCGAAACCAACTGTGCATCTTTGTCATACGCCGAAATACACGTGGCTTCATAATCATGAGCTACAGGTACTTTGGACTTAGACAGCTTCATCAGCAGATCTACTGCCTCATTGGGTGTGGTGATGCCAATGTTGCCATCATTTGTGAGGATTTGTGGAAGTGGCTTATTCAGATGCAACAGTATTTCTGTCATATCGTTCTTAAACACACTCTCTAGATTTTTGTCGTAGCCCACAGCAGCCGGATGATATGAACAACCGATCCAGGCACCGTATTCGTGGAATGGAAATACCATCCCGTGGACAACGCCAATCTTACTCGAATCACCCGATATTGATGATAAAGCTTTGGACCGCAATAGGGACGTCACTGCTACGTCACCCAGCAGAATAATCAGCTGGGGCTTCACCTCATCGATATCCTGCAGTAGTTTCGCACGACAGCTCTTTAGCTCAGCTGACTCTGGATTTCTGTTGTTCGGAGGCCGACAGCGGACCACGTTAGTCCGAACGCAATCAACATCCATATCAATTCCGTAGCCCGCCAAAATTGCCTCTAGATATCTTCCCGACTGTCCCACAAAAGGTCGACCCTGGGCATCTTCCTCTCCTCCAGGGGCTTCACCCACAAGCAATATATTCAACATCCCCTGACCAAAACGCTCAATTTTTGGATGACGACAACGTGTACCCAGCTTGCATGTGGTACAGTCGTAAACCATCGATGTATATGTCGAATTCCCACCACGGTGACCAGGTTGGTTCTGACGGACTAAGCGCTCTACCTCCTTCTGCTCTTGATCCTTTTTGAAGCGTATCTCTGCCTCAGATAGGAAAAAAGGTTGTGGTTGCTTATTGGCCATTTATGAGAGCCTCGCGGAGCATGTCATCAATTCTCTGCATTACAGCACAAGCATCCCTTTGTATGTCTGCAATTCTGGAACCAAAATGGTATCCAGAAAGATCAACCTTACAGGAAACCTGTTTGGTCGTTATCCTAAGCAGTTTCGTGTAAGGGAAATCAAAAATTTTCTTTTTAGCTTCACTCATCCGCCAGCTCCTCGAACACCTTCCGCTGTATACGGGACAACGGATTTGCCACCTCCAGATAACGCTTGCTAAGTACAGAACCATACCGCCGTCGCGGATCATCGTAAAGAGCAGACATTATACTAAGAAGTTGCCACCTAATACCATCAAGTGGATTTGACTTACTGGCCACCGTTGACCGCCCTGTATATCATTTGATTTATTCCCTGCATTACACTTGCCATATAGATATACGTATTTCTGACCCTAACACCAAAACGATATTGATCAGAACCAGACCCACAAAAACGCTGTTCGTCCGCTATATTAAGAAGTTTCCATTGAGGATAACCAAGATGTTTCTTGTTATCAGCCACTATGGCAAAACGTCCCCTGTCTTTCACCAGCCAAAACCACCTGATAGGTCTTACTTACAGGTGGCCACTCAAGTTCAACATCTACTTGCTTCATCGTAGCAGTTACATTAACATCCTGAGCTTCTGGACAGGATATGATATAAAACCTGGGATGATCGACTAAAAACTGCGTGATCTCTTGCTTCAACCTTTTCCTTGCCGTTCCTTGCCAATATAAACAACATTCAAGCTGTCGTTTTGACCAGGTGGGGTGGATACGCCGCATTTTTGCCACATGGCCTGCAAAACCAAAACAGTTCCATATCACATACACCGGCTTGTCCAGGTCGATCTCTACCGCAAGAGGATGAACACCAGGCGGACAACCTTTTTTCTTATCATAATTTGGACAACCATGTGGATGATTAGGATATGCACACCGACATAAGCCGTGTACAAACATATCAACAACAGGTTGTACTTCGCCGTATGGCATATTTCACGCCGACTCCCTACATACATACGACAGCCTATCAGCTATAAACAATATCAGGCCATCCTTGTAGTACAGCTTTTTGGACACCTGGGTAACGTCTTTCAGGAACAGGGGATTGACTTCAAAAGCAACAGGCTGGGCTTCTTTGCCTACCAGCTCAACAGATTCCTCTAACACCCCCAAATTTACATCCTTGCTTAAGACCGTGCATATATTTCCCTCGATGGATATTTTGGTAGTTTTGGACGTGGGATCAATGTCCTTCAGAAAAGCAATATGCCGCTCCAACACTGGACAGAGACTCTCAGGAAACTCAGCCACAAGCTCGGGTGTTTCGTCTGGAAAAAACCTGTTCAAATCCTCATACTTGCCCTCGAGAAGTGCTGAATACATCATCGTCTCGTCTGTCATTCTGACAACCAATTGACTCTCTTCAGTTAGGCCCATACTAAGCACGGACTTTTGATATCGCAACAATATATCAACCAGCTTTGGCGGAAGAATAACCGGCACGTCAAACAGCGGCTGCGAGAGAGTGTAACGAGCAACACGATATTTATCAGTACTGTATACGCAACTCCCATCGATGATAATCCCACAGTATATCCCATTGGCTTCGTCTTTGGATACATTGTACCGACAGAACTTCAGGGCGTCGAATAGGATTTTCTTCTCGTCGTTGCATTCAGCCAATACCGCCATATCACACGTAGGAACCGGAATACGCTGAATCCCAGACACCACGTTAAAGTCACCGCGCAGCGAGCCGCGAACCGACTTCACTGTGAGGTTGCCCTCGGTATTTTCCTCGATGTCCACCTCTTTGTCCCGGAGCCCCTGGAGAAGCTTCAGAAACTGCGACGCGGGCACTACACAGTTCAGCCCACAGTCCTGCTGCAGCACGTTTTCTATCACCAGCACGCCATCTGTCGCAACAACCACATCACCGTAAAACTGAAAGCATTGAAACGCTGGGACAAGCACGTTTGTACCTACAGCAGGTACCACCTTCTCCAAATCTTCCACCAGCAACGCTCGGTCAATCCTCATCTGACACCCCCTTTGTGCGTTTCAATATGGCAAGCTCAGCCTGAACAAGCACAAACTGATTCAATGTCCTGGCCAGTACTATTACAATACTCTCCCGGCTGTACTGCTGCTCGTTCGCAAGAACAGCGTCTATCTGTTCCAATGTTATGAACTCTTTCTTAACAGAATCCGGCAAGACCTCACCGCCAATCCTGTCTGCAGACTGGCCATACCACTTGTCGCGAGCACGGACTGTCTGATCGTAGACCCGCAAACAGCCCATGATATACTCAGACAGTATGAAGTCAGGAGTATCCGAGCTGTTCTCGATACTGTGCTTGTTTATCAGTATCGCCAGTTCTTCCCTAAAGCCAATCACCTGCAATACCGAATTTGAATTCCCGGGTTTGTCCTTACGCTCTGATGTAACACTGCTAGTTTCTGTCATAACAACTCCCCTAAACAATTTGGATTGATCAACACGTCAATAAGCATCGGACTGCCAGATACAACACTCCAAACAAAATCCACTACAAATAACACACAGCATACTATCGCTACCGCAAGGAAGTATGCAAATATCGTATCCAGCAAACGAGATTTTCTTTCTGCATTCATCCGCCGTCCCCCCAGCCGGTACACATCCACAAGAACCACACGATCCCCATGAAAGCTACCGCGATTGCATGGGCTTGAGCCATATCTGCTTGTACAAACATATCATATCCCAACCTAGAAGAAAGACTGTTGACTTTTATGCTGCCTGTGTTCCAACGTTTCTGCCTTCTCCAACAATTTGTTGTAATAGTAAACATTGACCTTCTGACGCTCCAGCAACGAAGTCAGACACGGATACTTTCCGCCGTCAGTCTCTACTACCTCCAGCTTAGCACCGGTCATCCCGATCCATCGATTGATTCGTTCTATCTCCGGTGGTGAATACTTCCGCATGTAGTGGACATTGGATTTGGATGGTTTCCACAAAGCCATATCTGATACTGTGATTGTGAACGGAGATTTGGCAAAGTCAAACGCATCTTTTGTCCTGCTGTATCGGGGAACCAATACATTGCCATATGCTGCATGTTTCAGCCAGGACGTCGAATCTACACTATACCATGACCACCGAGTCATAAGAGCAAATGAGGTTACGGCAAACCCGTGAACTTTGATTCCAGGCTTTATCTCGGCAATGATATCAAAACACTTATCGGCGAAGCCTACGAACTCTTGTATGCCCAATCCAGTTGCTACACCACCCACGCCGATGTAGTCGTATTCTTCGACGTACTTCCGCATCCATTTGTAGTCCTCGCCATAGTGGAATACAGGAATAGGACGAAGACCGTTCGATTCAATAGCCTGCTGGATCTCCCACGATTTCTCCGCATTGTAGATGATATCCAAGTTGACATAACCCGTCAGCTGGTCTTTGTACTTGTGAATGTAAGCGATGTAGAGGTCGATGTACTTGTGCACGTCCTCGTTATCAGTAAACGAGTAGTCCACGAAATCCTGGACCATGGATTTGGCTTTGTTGGAGAAAAAGACCTTCTGGTTGGCACTCAACCGCGAATCAAACTCTTCAGGGGTAAACACGATATCCCCATCAATCTTTTCCGTTTTGACTGTAGTACCCGTACTGATAAGTCCGGCCATTGCATTCAACAACGAGTGCGCCCCCGAATCCAAGAAGATCTTGATATCAGGATTTTCGGCCAGCAGTTTGTCAACCTCACGGGTCTTCCAGAACGTCTCCAGAGTAGTCCCCCGGCCAGCTCTCAATTCCGATAACCAGTGCTCTTTGACCGACTTATTTCCGCACGTAAGCAAATTGGCGAGGTGGATATATGTTAATGCCATATTAAAACCTTATACTTGTTTCTTCTACAACAAGTCGATGCCAAAATGATCCTATATTCCGCCAGCCTGCACTCCAAATCTGCTGTCTGATATAGTGTGCAAGTTCCGGCCCAAGCTGTTTCTGGACTCGACGCCACAAATCGCGATGAAAATTGCAACTCATAAGTTTATCATTTTCCATTCTGAATCTTGTCCTCAAGCTTCTGAGCATCCTGTATTGCCCGCTCAGAAGTTCTGCGGCGCCTTTTACAAGACTGGTTGCCGGTTGCCCAGCCCCTCCAGTATTTGCCCTCAGCAAGAGCTACTGGACCTTTAATCACATCAAATCCACGACTTCTACTGGCTACACTCATTTCCATGATTTCATTTCCTCTTCAAGTCGGATAAGCACCACCGGTAGCTGTTGGAAACTGCAAATCCCAAACCTGCGCCTAATCAAAATAGGCAACTTCGCTTGCTGCGACCAACTGTTTGCATCTAAGAGATTTCTGAGCACCCAAGTACTTAAAGTAATTACACATAATGCTTTCATAAAAGCTCTGGTGGGATTCGAACCCACGTCTCCCGGCCGTACTACCGGGGTCCTGGCCACTAGACGACGGAGCTCCCCCTTTTGGACGGCACATCTGTTTGGATCTCCCCAAACCAATCCGCGTTCCACGGCTTGTCATTTACTGCACGCCGCCAAAAGTTCTGCGTCTGGCGCCAAAGTGACGTCTGAAGCATATCCATAATATCACGCATGAATGGCATCGACAGCAAGTCCTGCTCAACATACAATCTGTTTTGAAGCACTGTGTTTCCTAATGTGTATTTTATATCCATTATACAACATCCAACCCCAAAGCGTCCTTTCTTAATTGAAGCCGAAGCGGAACCCAAAATTCATTTCTGATCTGTTGTACGAGTTCATACCCATACACCGCACAGGATGGATTCCCAAATTTATCTTGAAAACTAGACCAAAGCAACTCCCGAAACTTCCATGCTTTTCGTTCTGATGATGTCATTTCAGGCATAAATCTACCTTTTAACTTCTATATTGATCTGTGTCGCAATCAAGTTTCTGATTTGACCAGTGAGTTGATCGGCGAGCTGACCCCCAAATACTCTACTAGACGGCTTCTTAAAATGAGTGAATATAAAAACATCCCAAAGTAAATTCCGTAGATTCCTTAGTTTTTGTTGTGACTCACTTATTTTTACACGCATACCTAATCCTACCTCTCGATTATAGCGTTTGGCCACAAAACCTTATGTATTTGGAGGCCAAATTGCACATGGCACAAAATATCATGATCCTCAATCATTATCTGCGCCAATGTTGCAGGCCAACCAGTATAATCACTTTGATCAATGATAGCCGGACTGAATACCTTCCGGGCCCGCCAATGCTTATTTTCCGCAACCAGACCGCGAGCGACATAGTAGTCGATATAGTCTGCTATTACAAACTTAATTACATCCACGCTCCGAAGGCCATCAAACACCTCTTTCTTCATCTCGGCTTCAACACCTGACGATGGAAGCTTATAGTCAACTACATACCGGAGATTATTCTCAAACAGCTTACTCGATGCAATACACTCCTGACTTGCCATCCTGCTTTTCTTACCACTCAACAGAGGCATAATCGGAATAGAACCATTTGTTTCAACCGAAATCTGATGTCCGTCACGGACAAGACAGTAGATCAGCTTTTTAGCCCCCTCCTGAAGAAGCGGCTCACCTCCGGTAATTGTAATTTTAGGCAAAAGACCCTTCCACGCCCGAATGTCGTCAACAGTCATTTCTTCCTTCACATCATCGGCTTGGGCGTATGCGGTGTCACAATAAGAACACCGCAGATTACAACCGCGGAGCCTGATGAATGTAGTCAGCTCTCCTGCTCCCAAAAATCCGTTGACTTCGCCATCAATACTGTTGAAGATTGATTCCACATTCAGTTTCATTCAACCACTCCCCTAATTCTGATAATGAACAATTATGCCACCTCGGGCCTGTAGAAAGCATTGCAGCGCCACTACTTCTACAGGTGCGCTCCCGGGCGGCTAATACACCCGGCGGGCTATAAACTACAACCGCTGCCGGGAATAGCGGGACGAGGATTCGAACCTCGGACCTCCGGATTATGAGTCCGACGGGCTACCAGACTGCCCTACCCCGCGACCTCTTCTAGAATCTGACCTTAATCATCTTACACCGAACCTTTCTGATAGGTAATTTGAAAGTCATCCTGCTTAAACCTACATATAGATATACTATCTGAGGGTCCAATTTTCAAAAAAAAATAAAAAAATTTCAAGAAAGTTTTGGAAATTGAGTTGTAATTTGATATATGTATTTGTAGGCAATATCTATTGATTGACCTGGTTATCTGTAGTCGAACATAACCAAAACAGCTGAAGACTAAAATCCTGAATATCTGTGCGAAAAGCCAGTTTTGTTTTTAGGCCGACGATAAACAACGTTTATTATATACGTAGTATTACTATAATCTGAAAATATGAGTGAGCCCAGAGGATTGAGCTTATGGAAAATCCTGACATCGACGACATCATCAGTATAAGTTCTGGCATTCATTGCATCCGGATTTTTGCTCTTGCTGTTGACAATCTGGCCGCTGGCACACTTCTGACATACCTAGTAGAAGAACAAGCAGCTCATGTAACAGACCAAAAGGTGATCGCCGCGAACGACTTTCTGGTCGGTCAGTTGGGTATGAGTACAGCTGAATTACAATCAGCCAAAGATGTACTCAGAGACAAGAACATTGTTATGATCGACACACACAATCCCCATGGTCGTACCGGCTATACACTTGATACCGCAGTATTGATCAAAATTCTACAGCCATTTTTGATTGATAAGCTCAATAAATTTCTGAAGGCAACAACGACCAAAAAACCACCTAAACAACAACCCCGTGTTTTTGACAACAGTACTGTTGAATATCAGATATCTCAGGCACTGCTTATACTTATCCAGCGCAGACAGCCTACCTACTTCAGTAAAACCTTGGATACACCTGTGGCCAAAGATAAAAAGCTGCGAATGTGGGCGGAAGAGATCGACAAGATGATTCGGATTGATGGTCGCAATCCCGTGGAGATACTTGCTATTGTTGAATGGAGTCAACAAGATGATTTTTGGCAGCGGAACATTAAGTCAACTCAAAAGCTGCGAATTCAGTACGGTATGCTCGTCGATCAACGAGGACACAAAAACCAAGAAGTCGAACCCGAAGTCGACGAGCATCCAGAACTCACCGATGTAATTATCAAGCGATATGAAGCAAAGTTCTTACAGCGGCGCCGTACCAATTGGAACACGTTAGACAAAAACAAATTCATCCACACTTCGCGTAAACTCCTGGAATTCGCTAAAGATACCAATCTGCTCAACGAATTGCCGGTTCTTCTCTTTCGTTGTTTGCACAAAAACTATACTGAGCAGGGTGCACCTGTGCATATTGGTAATTGTTGTTCTGATCATACCTGGAATGTGCTTATGCCCCAGTACTTAAAAGAAGTTGGACTCCCTATTGCACATGCAAAGGTTTGAAATGAATCAAAAAGAGAATCTGCTATATCGGAATAAAATGGGTTTCACACACCGGCACCTGAGTGATACATCATTCTCAACACATGCTTGGCACGTACTTTGTGTAATACTTCAAACACACTCAATAGTTCTTGCTATTGTAGAAGGAATTGAAAATGAATGACTGGACGCTAAACCAGGACGCCTATAATCTGCGTCAGGATAATTTGTTTCCTGCAGAGGCGGTTAGGAATAATGTCCAGTTTTCAAATCAGGTCTGGGACGCGATTTCTGTACCTATTTTTTCAATAGTTCTAACGGGTTTGAGAAGATGCATTATACAAAGTTTAATTCGGGAGTCTCATATCTATGGATGACAAAGCGGTATCACAACATGTTCAAGACTGTTTCGTATTGTTGGCTATCACCGACGAGAAGTTTTTAGCAACCTCTCGACATTGCGTGAAGTCGAGCTACTTTGGATCGACAGTTACCGAAAGTCTCATCAACATATGCTACAGCTTCTACGATCAATTTCAAAAACCCCCTGGCGATCATCTGCATGATGAACTCACTCGTTTCCTCTCAGATAAAGATGACGACACCACAGAGCTGTACATAGCTTATCTTCAGAAAATCCAGCAGCTCAATGTACCAAATCAAGAATACATAATGTCCAGGATGAACGCGTTTATCAAAGCCCGCGAGTTTTCCGAGGCCGCCATACAGTTTACCAAATTAGCCCAGGAAGGCAAATTCGACGAGGGTGAGCAGCTGATGATGGCCGCCCTGAAACAAGGAGTCGCCTTAGACGATCCAGGGCTGGTTTATTTTGATAACGAAATTCCTACATACATTGGTGTCGAGGCTGGTCGAGAGTTGATCGGATTAGGAATACCTGCTTTTGGCGAGCTGGTGAAACTCAAGCGCCGGCAACTGGTGTGTATACTCGGCGGAGGTAAAGGAAAGAAATCTTGGTTCTGTCTCCATCTCGGCGCTATAGGATTACACGAGGGCCTGAACGTCCTATATGTTACCCATGAAATGCACGCCGAGGAAGTTGAGATGCGATACGATATGATGTTCTCCGGCCTAGTCAGCAGAGCAGCTTATAGTCGTGTCTCTTTTGTAGATCGCGACGATACCGGACGTATCACTGCTGCTACCACGGAACATGTAGGTACCGTTGAAGACATAGCTGCAGTACAGTCCGGCCGGCGGGCTATCCAGCGATTTGGCGGAAAACTCGTCATCAAGAAATACCCAATGGGGTTGTGCACCGTCGGAGAGTTTGAGCGCTACTTAGATTACCTTGAAGTGTTTATGGAGTTCATTCCTGATATCGTTATAAACGATTATCCTGATATCATGGAACTACCCGGCAGTCCAGCAGAGATAGAACGCAACAAAATCAATATCTGTTACAAGCATATGAAACGCATCGTCGACCAGCGCAACATACTCATGCTTGTACCCAGTCAGACAAACAGAGAAGCTTTGGAGAAGCCATATCTGGGGAAGAAAGATTTCGCTGAGGACATCCGCAAACTGGCAAACTGTGATCTGATTATTGGCCTTGCTCAGTCCAAAGAACTCGTCCGAGCTAACTGCCAGCGCGTTTCCATCATCGGTGGACGCTCAGATGAGGATGGATTCAACTGCTTGATAAGCCAGAACATTCGTATAGGCGCAGTAGTTGTAGATTCTTGGTTTGAACGAGATGATGAAGATAATGATGAGGATATAAATGAAAGTCAGAACCAAAACAACCAAAGCTGAGGGAACTGCAAGTGACTTCAACGTCAACAGCATAGGCGAGGTCGTAATGTACTTCGCCGAGGGAGATGCTGATTCTATGTTTATCCGCGAGCTGGATGTATGGATCGAACCAAATGGGTGGAAGGATATGTCTACGGCCTTTCTTGATCACGATATAATCACTGACAACTATAACGTGCACTTTTTTGAACCACCAACCGAAGAGGATAGAAAGCGGGGGTATACTCTAACCTAGATGCCAAACTTCGACTACAGATCAATTTCAGACGTTACGCTGAAGGACATATTCAAGGATGTCCCATTCAGTGTTGAGCCAATGCGTCATCAAATGCTGACGTATGCACATGCTATGCACATGAACAGGAAACGGCTGTTCTTCATGCACGACATCGGTACAGGCAAGACACTGTCTGCTATCTGGATGAATCAGATGTTCTGGAAGCCCAAGAAAATACTGGTTATTTGCCCACGTTCTGCTTTCCGGGGATGGCGACGTGATTTGGATGGTCACACTGATTGGTCTTATGTTGTTGTCGAGGGAGAACGAGAGGAACGAGTAGATAAACTCCATGAGAATCACAAGCTCTATCTTATAAATTATGAGGGCTTGAAGAGCATGTACGGAGGCATGCACAACCGGATACTACGCACAGGCTTTACCACAAAAGCCGCAGCACAGGAGTTTGTGCGAGGCGTACAGGGTTTGAAAGCTATGAAAGATCCGAAAGATCCTACCAAGTGGAACGCGGTTCAGGGATTCGGCTGGAGGATCGATCACACGCAATTCCATGGTGAATTCGACGCCATGATATTCGATGAAGTCCACAGATGTGGTGGCAACAAGTCAATTCAAACTATGATTTGTTTGGAGCTATCACGTCGAGCCAAATACGTAATTGGAATGACTGGAACGTTAGGTACCGATTTGTTTAATCTGTGGTCAATGGCACGAGCGATTGATCTGGGACAATGCCTCGGCACCGGTTGGTGGAACTATCGAAATCAGTTCTTTAATGAAGTCAAGGTGATGAGAAAAGATGGCACTCCAGCCCGCTATACTGAATGGAAGCCCAAACCAGGTGCTCGACAGCAGATTATGAATCTTCTGCTGCCTATAGCGACATCTTTCTCGCGAGAGGAATGTCTGGATCTGCCTCCAGCTGTATACCAGATACGCGATGCTCAAGCATCTCCTGAGCAGCGGAAGATATTCAAACAGCTTATGGACGGCCTTGCAATCGAATATACGGAGGGCAATCTCACTCCCGAGAACATACTAAACAAGTCGAGCAAACTCAGACAGGCATGCGGAGGATTCATCTACTTGAAGGACGGCGATGAACGTTCCATCCATGTGTTCAAGAAGAATCCGAAACTCGATCTGCTAGAGGAGTTATACGAAGAAACAGCTTATAAAATTGTCGTATGGCATGAATTCGTGGAAGAAGGCCGTATAATCGAAGCATGGGCTCAACGCAAAGGAATTCAATACGCGTCGTTGCGGGCGGAGATCAAGAACAAAGAGGAGCAGGAGCGACGGTTCATCGAAGACCCGAATGTTCAACTAATGATAGCTCATCCAAAGTGCGCGAGTGAGTCTCTAGATTTCAGCCACTGTCAGGTAACTTTCTTTTACTCCACCGGCGGTTCAGTTATACAGCGCCAACAGGCTGAAGGTCGCACCCGTCGTAAAAACCAAAAACGAAAACAATTCTTTGTCGATGCTGTCATCACCGGCAGCGCTGATGAGATTACGACACAACGAATGAATAATGATAAACAAATGGAGCAGAGCATGCTAGAATACATACGAACTTTTGGGAAATCGGAGACACGTAAATGAAAAAAGACAACAGCCAAGAAAAAGACAGGGGTCCATGCCAAATTGATCTGTTTGATGACAGACAAGTGGTTCAACGATTTAGGGATCTGCTCAATGTTGGATCTATGCTGGCCATCGACGTGGACGAAGAGATCTATAAATTCCGACAAGAACTCAAAGCTTTCGGATACGGTCACGATGCAATCCAGGCTTTGCAGGAACTAGCATGCATCAGCTCACGGTATGAATCAGAGTTGGAACATCCAATCAGAAACCTGGGCAACCGACGTAACTACGAGGCTAACAAAGGTCGACGGCGATGATTGACCCAGATATTCAAGACACAGTTGTTTACGGGTGTTCCAAAGAGATAGGAGAACAAATTTCTTATGCTCTCTTACGAGCCCACATAAACGAACATTTGGTAGAACCGCTCTGGATAGACGTTGACCACTTGGTGTGTAATCAGCTTATGCGGGAGTTATGATGAAAGACACACTAGACAAGTTTCAGGTCGATACAGTTAGGTGCAAATGTATTGAATATATGGTAGCACAAGTTCCATGCACACGTCTGCGGAATCGCATGTACGAACAACTGCAAGATAAACTTTGGGATGCTTGCCACATGGTATATAATCAAATTCAGTCGGAGCTGTAATGAAAGACCGCGGTGAGGACATAATCCGAATCTTCAAGTATTTTGACATCGAATACTGGACCGACGGCAAGAACGTAACCATCGGCTGGATCAACATTCAGTGTCCTTTTTGTGATGACCATTCTAATCACATGGGTGTTGATCGGTGCAAGCTCCTTTTCAGCTGCTGGCGCTGTCGACACCACGGATATTTCACCTATCTTATAGCCCGGGCTGCGGGAACGACCGAGAAGCATGTCGAGGGCTTGCTTGGCAACAGCGCTATAGGATTCAAGAAAGATGCTGTACAGCAGATAGAAGATATACTAGCTGAACCGGCTGCAGAGGGAGAGAAGGAACCAAAAAAACCATATTTTCCTGAATACTCAGTGATTATAGATGAGCATACTGATTCGCCGCTGCTTGAGTATTACATGAAACGGCGAAATATCTCATTACAGACTCTGATGCAGCACTACTGTTTGATATGCGAGTGCGGCACTCATCAGATGCGGATAATCATTCCTGTATTGTGGGAAGGCGAGGTTGTAAGCTGGCAGGCGGCAGATATGACTGGACAGGCTGTATTGAAATATCGGACGGCGCCTGGTCCCAAACTCAATCAATATCTCTATGAATATGATAAGATTCAACCAGATTCCACCATATTTCTGGTAGAGGGGCTGCTTGACCACTGGCGGATGGAACGTGATGTCCTCTGTCATTTCGGTACGTCTATCACTCCCCGCCAAAGGCGCCTCATTGTAGACAAACAGCCCGCTGAGGTGCTGTTCGCCTGGGATGGTGAAGCATATGAATACGCGGTGAAGGCTGCAAACGAAGTTGCTCCTTATCTGCCCCGAGTGGGCGTCCTCCGTCTTCCGGACGGCAGAGATCCCGATAATTATGGCCGCGACAGTGTATTGGCGTTGAAGGAGACCACAGAATGGCTATGACACCCAGAGAAAAACATGATTTTCAAGAACCACTTGGGCAGACTCTGCAAGACATGAGACATCAAATATATGAGCAAATTTCACCAACAATGAGCTGGCAATGCGGTCTATTGCAGAAAGTAAGCAGAACGTTGCAAATAATAGAGCTTGAAATACGAATAGCATTACGTAAAGATAAATAGATTGGAGACAAAAATGTATGTATTACAGCCATGGGTAGCCGGAGTGGGGTGCAAGATGCAGTCAATCCTTTTAAGCGGATTGCGGGCACCAGACCAAAAAACAGACAACGTTAAGAAACTGGTTCGATGGATGCGATCCAAATGTCAGGTGGATGCTGACCCCCAAAAGCAGTCGTATATGCAAACCATCGAATCAGTGTCCGACCTGATTGATGGGGCAATGGATGAGCTTGAGTATTGTACTGTTCATTATGCCCATCACTTTGCCGACAGTTTTGCTGTACTGGCCTACCATCACCCTGACCTTGCAGTAACTATGGTTGCTCGCCAAATACATAACTTGGTGGCTACAGAGCTGTTTCACTTTGTGCCCGAAACCGAGGATCAGTTTCTTTACAGACACAGAGACAAAATGGCGGCCCTTTGATACCAACGGCGTAGAGATCTCCGTAGAGGGACTCAACTGCAAAGGCGTTTTTTGATGACATCTGAAGAAAAACTTACAGCGATACGAATACTTATGCGTAGGCGGATACATGCCCAAATCTCCGATGACGTGACTTGGCTGGCGGGTCTAGAGATACGTAAACCTGTATCCATTACGTTGTTAACAGTAGAAACAGTAATATGCAGGGGGATATGCAATGACCACAGTTAAGTGTTCAGAGAAGTCGATAACCGATCTGCTGGCCTACAAGCATGCAGAGGATGTCTTTGTCCCCCAGTGCAAAACAGGGTCCACTGCATACGACCAGGTAATGATATTCGATGCCTGGGCAATGAAGAAAGCATGGGCCCACCCTCTTATAACAGGTTACGAAATCAAAACCGACAGGAGCGACTTTGACAACGATGAAAAATGGATGGGTTATCTGCCTTACTGCAACAAATTCTACTTCGTGTGTCCATCGAAGATGATCCAGCCCGAAGAGCTGCCCGACAGTGTCGGCCTGATGTGGGTTGCCACGACCGGCACCAGGTTATATATCAAGAAAAAGGCTCCACACCGCGATATAGAGAATCCGCACGACTTGATGAAGTACGTCCTTATGTGCCGAGTCGAGATTGTGCGGTCAACTATGTATCACGGAAACAGATCCGAGGAAGTAGAGTATTGGAAGCAGTGGCTCGAAAAGGAAGATGAGAAGAAATCTGTCGGCCACAAAGTAAGCAAAAAACTCCAAGGGCTGTTTAAGACTCGTGTTGAAGACGTGGAGAGAACAAACCGCCACCTCAAGGTGGAAAACGAAAGACTCCAGATAGTAGCAAAGGTGTTTAAGGATATGGGCATACGATCCTGCAGCTGGAATCTGGAAGAGATGATTCGAGAACGCATAAACGAAACACGACAGGTTCTACCTGTGGGCATCCGCGATAGTCTCAGGAACGCATCAGAAACACTCAACAGATTCATATTAGAATTGGACAAGTTAGAAGCAAAAGAAAAGGAGCATGACAATGGCCAGAATAACTAACGATATAAAACGCATGGCATTCTTCGATATTGCGCAGGGGCATTGTCAAGCCTGTGGAAAACTCCTACAGTGGAGTCAACACGTGGTATACACTGTCAGGAAACACATATATAAAGATGAACCCCATGTATTATCAGAATACGATCTGTTTGTCTCCTGCCGACTCTGTGCCAATAAACTTATGGGCAAGCACGAGCAAAAACAAGGGGCCAGAGGAATGATGGCTGCGATAACAGAGCTTCTGACACAACTGGGGCTGGATCTCGAAGATCCAAACCTCAAGGAAACGCCTCGCCGGATTGCAACAATGTATGAGCTGATGACCGAGGGACTCAAACCCGAAAATGAACCAGCAATTCAGATCTTCCCAAACGACCAGGAGTATGATCAGATTGCTATTGTGAAAGCTCGGTTCATGAGTATGTGCAGCCACCATTTCATGCCCTTCTTCGGTGTCGCATATTTTGGTTATGTTCCTGACAAGGATCTTATTGGACTGAGTAAGGTCCGACGGGTCATTGACTACTTTGCCCACCGGCCACAGCTCCAGGAGCAGCTCACCAAACAGGTTATTGACTATCTGCACAACAAGTTGAAACCCAAAGGCTGCATGTTGGTAGTCCAGGCTACACATCTGTGCATTGCTATCAAAGACAACGCCCAAATTGATTGTCC
>SDBV01005724.1_pt1 | contig 17458 bp, 12 predicted proteins | sample 2277081 | NCBI WGS metagenome assembly SDBV01 (sample SAMN10402039, study PRJNA504765) | marine sediment metagenome | isolation source: marine sediment core GS10_PC15, 223 cmbsf | place: Arctic Ocean: Southern Knipovich Ridge | collected 2010 | reverse complement strand
TGGGCTGACAAAATATTGTCTATTTCTTTGCTTAGTAAAAATACAAAATATTGTATAACAGAAAGTTAAAAATCATTCGTAATAAATATTAGGGCAATTAATTTGGATTACAACATAGAAGTGCCTGAACGGAAACTGTCGAATTTTATGAAATGAATTATTTTGGATGAGATTTTTCTTTTTTGAAATTCGGTGATGCTTTAGCATCAGCGAGTTGAGAAAAATGAAAATATCGTCAAAATTCCGAATGCTTTCGGGATAATTTTGCAGAGTTTCCGTTCAGGCACTAACTACAGAGTCCCCTGCCTCTTTTGGCATGCGGGCTTTCATGTGACTATGTGGAAAAGGATTTAAAAAAAAGGCTATTCTCTAAAGTTCCACAGTAATTCCAGAGTCATGCCACCAATGCTACTTAAATCAACATAGGCAAATCGGCCGGATCCTTTCTTTCCTTTTTCTCCCCATCCACCCGACATCGATATTTTATACCCCTTTTTTACAAAAAAATCCATGGTCTCATCTATGTCTTCAACGGAAAACCCAAAATGTTGAATCCCTTCTCCATGCATACGAATATGATCGGCATATACCGTTGGCGGCTTTAGTGGAATACACCATTCATAGACGATAGAACCATGACGCTGCCAGCCGAGCTTCATGTCAAAATCAGCCGATCTTCCAAAATATTTTTTGTCTGTGACCGCTCCATGTGTAATTTCAAATTCAGGCAAACCGGCGGAAGCCCAAAAATCAGAAACCGGTATTTCATTTTCTATAGCAAATGCATATTGCGTGAATCTCATATTTAGCTGATTGTTTCCTTCAAAAGAATTGCCACCGGTTCTTTCATCAATCACAAAGCCTAAATAATATTTTCCCTTTTCCCGGGTATCCATAATGGTGTATTTCAGGTCCCCGGTTTTGGTTTGCAAAGTATACGTAGCAATTTTTCCAATATTTTCCCGGGCCAGCATTTGAGTCAATTCATGAAGCTGTTCGCTATCTCTTACTTTGTGAATCAAGGCGACAGCGCCCTCTCCATTTTTATTTAGATATTTAGAAAATATCGTTTCACCACTAACAGGTTGAATCCATAAGGCATTTGCTCCTCCCAGGTGGGCTATGGATGCTTTTATCGTACCTTTATTTTCCTTCAATCCATGACTGACCAGCTTCACTTTTTTCAATTCCTCGATTTCAGAGAATCCTATTTCATTCCATCCTTTTTGGACTTTTTTCAAATCCTGAACTACCCACAAGATATGGTCAACTTTTTTATACACAGAATTGACTTGAGCCATTGAAAAACCGGCAACTAGTACAAAGATCCATGTCAAGGGTATTATTTTTTGAGTATTCATCTTGATAAGGGTTTTTATTAGAATTAAATATACAAAATGATCTAATGGAAATTCTTAGAATGCGGCATGAATCCGTTCCAATGCTTTTTATAAAATTGTTATTTCAGACGCAAATCCTTTTTATTTAATCCAAAAACTACTCCTCACTAATTTTAAACTCCTTATGAAGCCCTCTTAAACGTCACTGAATAAATAATACTCACTAAAGACAAAACAGAAAAAATCCAAAACGCAATCCCGTAAACACCACTGAAAAGCGCTTTATAAAACAAGGCGCCTGTCATCCCGCCAATTGCAGGCCCTAGTACCGGAATCCAGGCATAGGCCCAATCCGAGGTTCCTTTTCCTTCGATAGGCAGCAAAGCGTGCATTAATCGGGGGCCGAAATCTCGGGCAGGATTGATGGCAAATCCCGTGGTGCCTCCAAGAGAAAATCCGATGGCGGCAATCAGAGCGCCAACAACTAATGGATTAAGGCCCTCGGAAAAGTTATTTGGGAAAGAGCGCTCCGCACCTGAGGTACAAAAAACACCAAGTTTCGCTCCTGGATCTTCAGTCTTTTTCCAATGTGCCTTGTAAAATATCCAAACAATAGTGGCCCCGACCATGGCCCCTAAAAGTTGAGCAAGAATATATCCCGGCACATCCGACCATGGGAAATCACCTACTATGGCAAATCCTAAGGTCACGGCAGGATTGATGTGCGCGCCGCTAATATCCCCCACTGCATACATGGCAAAAGTTACGCCCAATCCCCATGCAATACATACCGTTAGCCATCCTGCATTTTCCGCATTCGAATTTTTTAATGATGATCCGGCGACAATCCCGCCTCCAAAAGTGATTAGTATCATGGTGCCAATAAACTCGGCTACATATATATTCATGGTCTGCTTATTTGTGTTTAGATTAAATTTCACCCAAAATAAGGAAATAATTGTGATTAGGGATAAAAATCAGTTGAACTCCTCGATTTTTTAAAAAATAACTCTAATTGGAAATCAATTGCTGATAAGGACTTACTTTGCGATCAAATTATACTTTTATGAAACAGGCCATGTTTGAAATAATTATTAAGTCTCTCAGGAGGATGATAATTATCTGCAAATGGCGATGTTTTTGGAACTCATAAACAGATGAAGAAACTGACAAGCTATTTCCTTCAGGGATTACTTTTCCTTGCCCCTATTAGTATTACTGTTTATGTCATATACCTCGTATTTGATTTTTCTGACAACCTTTCTCAGGAGCTGGTTTCTACATTGATAGGGAGGGAAATTCCCGGATTGGGCATTCTTATTATGTAGGTGTTTTTAACCGTTTTAGGATACGTGGGTCAAACCATCATCGCAAGGCCATTCCGAATTTTTTTCAATAAAATTATTCATACCGTTCCATTACTCGAACTGATATATTCTGCCATCAAGGATTTCTTTTCCGCATTTGTGGGGAAGGATAAAAAATTTAATAAGCCCGTAATGTTCAAAATAAACCCCAATGACAATGCCCAGCGGATCGGTTTTATCACCAACCAAAATCTTGAGGCTTTTGGAACACCAAATATGGTAGCTGTTTATGTGCCTTTCAGCTATACCTTTACCGGAGAAACATACCTTGTTTCCAAAGATGCCGTCAAACCCATAAATGCGCCTGCTTCTTAAGTGATGAAATTCCTGGTTGCCGGAGGAGTTGCCGATGTGTATGGGAATGAGAAAAAAGAATCCACAGTATAAAAATTAATTTTGTTTTATGTGTCAATACAACAACAGGGGCAAAAGAAATAGAATTTTTAACATATTTCTGTGATAAGTGAGTAAGGGATGTACGACAAAATTCCCTCTCTGACCCAAATCCCTTTCTATGTTGTAATCCAGACTGTTTAAGCCTGGCATTCCTCCTTCGTCGTCCTCGCAATGACGAACATCGACTTTTGGGAGTCGACTCAATATTGATAAAGGGAGGATCGTTTTGGATTCAGTTGGTTAGAATTACAATTTGATTTCGATGAACCTGTAAAAGGAATAGACGAATGGAACTATAATTTTTTCTAATACCCAAAAAAACCTTATTTTTGAGTTGATGAAGCACCGCCTCACCGCAATCTTTGTTTGTTTGATTTTAGCATTACCGGTATTCGGAATAGAAATTACTGAGGACATTTTTGCCAGAGTTCCTCACTTCATTATCAAAACCAAAAAAGCCACCTATTATCTCGACAAAGAAGGTGGAGGACTGTCTCGTATGATAGATATTTATGGTAACGACTGGATTGGTTTTAAAAGAGAACCGTGGGAGCTTTATCCGGAATCGGCAGCTTCATCTTATCGAGGTATTCCGAATTTAGTTTTCAGATCTGAGGATTCCGGAGTTGGTCGTCCCGGCTACAATAAATGTTATAGCTTTATTGTCAACGAAAATACCATACTCACCATTAGTAAAAGCGGGCTTTGGCAGTTGAGATGGAAATTTTATGAGGACTATGCCTCCATATCAATAGAAAAGGTAGATCCTGAACAAAAATATTGGTTTCTCTATGAAGGGGTTATTGCAGGCGAATTCAAACCCGATCTTCAGTATTGGGGAACTAACCTGGGTGGGCCAAGGAAAGAGATAAATGATTTCTATAAAGACGACAAAATATTTGCCAATTGGCATTGGATTTACTTTGGTGATGAGCGTGTAAAACAAATATTATTTGTTGCCATGAAAGCGCCGGACCGGCAAATAGATACCATGGGATTTTTAGGCAATTCCACCAAAGGAGTTGATTCAGAAGATGGCATGGTTGCTTTTGGTTTTGGCCGACAAGACATTGATCAACCTCAACTAACTGCTCCACGCAACACATTCTACATTGGATTCCTCAAAAGGAAAGTAAAGAATCAATCACGCCATGAGTCCGTTTCCAAAGAAATCGAATCTATTATAAGTAAGGAACCGTAAAGAAATAACTTACCCATTTTGATCATTCTTTTTTCTTTCTACGTCGTTAAAATTTTCGACCATAGCGTTGCTATGCTTTCAAATTTTGCCTTGGATAAAGAAAAAATAATTGAGCAAAATTTGCGCACCTTATTTCTTTACAGTTCCAAAGGATTAATGCATTAATTCAAGTTTATCCCCAACTAAAACCGGGATAACTTTGGTGGAATTTAAGGTTACCGTATAATTAAAATCCTCATCCGAAACCAGGTGATTCAACCTGTTTCTGTGCGAACTTTTCGATAGATATGTTTTTAAATCCGGTTTGGCCCGGCGCCATAGATCAACTGCGCCAAGCACTGAATCACATGCGGTAGAAAATCCATGGTTCAATAGCATTTCGGCCAATGCACCTGCAAATACAGAATCTTCAAGATTGAATAGGCTTTTCCAGGCAGCACAAAAGATCACCACATTTTCTTTTTTTTCAATTAAAGAATCTGCCAAGGCCTGAATATTTACAAAGGATCCTACAAGAACTTGCTCAGCATCTCTGGCCATGTTAATGGTCTTTGTGCCATTTGTAGTCGAAAATGCTACGATTTGTCCTTTCAAATCATCACGCAGAAAATCAGAAGCAGAATTTCCGATATCGGCAAATTCCATAATTTCACCATTTCGCTCACATGCAACGAAATATCCGTTTCGTTTCATTTCCCTGGCCTCATCAAGTCCGGACACAGGAATAATTTCTTTCACGCCATGATCAAACGCTGCACAAATAGAAGTTGTTGCCCTGAGAATATCGACCACCACTGTAGTGAATTTTCCATCTGTTAATTTGTGTCCGTAAAGCTTAGGCGAAAAGCAAACTTCAACCGTAGGGTTTGTACTCATAATATTCTATTGAAAGGCCAAAGATACTTAACCATTGAGATTTATAAACCCTGGCAGCTTTTTTACTGCACTTTTTTCTTGGAACTTTCTATGAATCCTCATCTAATTTCAGATTTCAGAGGTATAATTTATTATTATTCGATTATTGACCTTAACTTTAAATCGAAAAACGACTACCATAAATTTTTATAAAAATTATCATTCATGGAAAAAAGAAGAGAATTCTTAAAAACAGCCGGAGCATTCGCGGCAGGAAGTTTAATTGTTCCATTTGGTTGTTCACCAAAGAAAGCACAGGAAACTGCTGCTGAGAAAATCGTTTCACCTGCCAAACCAAAAGACATCGGCATTCAGATCTATACCCTTAGAAACGAAATCGAAAAGGATGGTCTCGAAGTAACTATGGAAAAGGTTGCTGCTGTCGGATATAAATGGGTTGAACCATTTGGCTATGAAGGAAGAAAATATCTGGGCAAAACGCCTCAAGAGTTTAAAGCCATGATAGAAGGACTGGGTATGAGGGTTCCAAGTACGCACTCCGTGATGGAATTGTCATCGGCAGGAGGGAAAGACGATATGATCAATAACATGAAAATCACTGCCGAAGATGCCAAAGCTACAGGAGCAGAATACATGATTTGGGCCTACCTGAAGCCGGAAGACAGAACCAGCATGGATGACTACAAAAGGCATATTGAAACCTGGAACAAGTTTAGTGAAATTTGTAAAGAAGTTGATATTCAATTTGCTTACCATAATCACGATTTCGAATTTATTCCATTTGAAGGTGAAACAGAAAAGCCTTATGACATGATCATGAGAGAGACGGATTCTGATTTGGTTAAATTCGAAATGGATATTTACTGGGTGAATAAAGCCGGGGAAAAACCAATTGAATGGTTCAATAAAGCGCCGGGTCGATTCCATTTATGGCATGTAAAAGACATGACTGCTGATGAAACGAAATTCTTTGCGCCAGTTGGTGATGGAATCATCGATTTCAAACCAATCTTTGACGCGCGCAAAACTGCCGGAATGAAATATTTCTTTGTAGAGCAGGATTCAACTCCTGAAGGTGTTTCTCCACTTGATACAATGAAAGTAAGCTGGGATTTCTTGAACAAAGCTGATTACGTTTAAAAATATTTAAATCATACATTCAAAGTCCGGTGAGTAATTGTCGGACTTTTTTTTATGATTTATCCAAAATCCTTTTAGAAGAAGATGTGTTTCTTTATTCTTCGGTTTATATTCAATAACTTTGAGCAAAATTTTAAGATTCTAAAAATGAGACTAAATATGAAAAGGATATTATTTTTTGCCATAGTAATTACGGTTTTTGCTTCATGTGAGCCAAGACAAGGCCAAACTGCTGAAGAAACCCAAGTCATAACTACATCGACAGCTATGCATGAGATTGTCGTAGAAGAAGTGATTCAGGCAAATGCATATACCTATATCAAAGCGCTGGAAGGAAGCAATTCAATTTGGATGGCAATACCGAAAAGACAGGTGGAAGTAGGAAATACGTACTATTACGATCAGGCTATGGAAATGAAGAACTTTAAAAGCAAAGATCTGGATCGGACATTCGAATCCGTTTACTTTATAAGTGGGATTTCAGATAGTCCAAAAGCACCCAAGCAAATGGCAGGTATGTCTCCAAAAGATGAAAATCATAAGAAAAAAGCCCCTGTACAAGAGCAGGAGTTGAATATAGAAAAAGAAGAGGGAGTCATATCTGTTGGTAGTTTGTATGACAATAAATCTGATTATGAAAACAAGAAAGTCAAAGTAAAAGGGATTGTCACCAAATTCAATGCCGACATCATGGCTAGAAACTGGGTTCATATTCAAGACGGTACTGGTGGGGAAAATAGTTTTGACCTAACCATAACTACACTGGATGTGGTAAGCGTAGGAGCAATTGCAACGTTTGAAGGTATTGTTGCCATAAATAAAGATTTTGGGGCCGGTTATAAATATGACCTAATTATGGAAGAAGCAATACATACCAACAAAAAGTCAGATATGAAGGTGAATTAATAATTATTGTCTCCTCGAATTATGTTTTCGCTTAATTAAAAATTTCTAATGTAGGGTTAAACAATTTGCCGGCAAACTGTATCTTCAAAAAAAACACTAACTTCGGTACGTTTAACAAAAGGAAAAGTCAGTGTTTTCGATTACTAAATCAGTAAATTTTATTAGCCATTTTTTGATTTCGTATTCATTATTTAAAACTTTTTGCACATCGCGAGGAGTACTTTTCTTCATTTATTTACTGTTTTCGATAAACACATTTGCACAGTCTGTTGAATCAGTATTGATCACCGAAAATTTTGAGAGCAAACAAATCGGGGAACTTCTGCTAAAGCTGGAAGAAAAATATCAAATCCCCTTTTATTATAAACTCAAATGGCTTCCCCCGGATACAGTAAGGTATTCATTCAGTGAAAAATCAGTGCCGGAAGTTTTAATACAAGTACTGAAAAACACGGATTTATCCTTTGCCATTTTTAATGGGAACTCCATTATCATCGCTCCTCAAGCATTTTTGACGAAGGAGTTTTCGCAGGATTATTTTATAAAAAAAGACCAACAGCAGAATTTTCTAAACCAAGACAATTGGCCACCAAATATCGAAATTCTCAACCTTGGAATAGTTGATCAGCAATCAAGCGAGGAAGAATCAATAATTAAAGGAATTCTCAAAGACGGTATTGAAGGTGATTTGCTGTCGGGTGCAACTATCAATGTGAAGGACTTGAAATTTGCAGTTTCCACTGATCCAGATGGAAAATTTGAGCTTGCTTTACCGGGAGGATTGCATCTAATTGAAATCAGGATGTTGGGATTTGAATCAAAAATTGTTGGCGTCAATTTGCTTGGCACGACAGATTGGGAGATTGAAATACTTCCCGAAGCGACTGAACTGGACGAAATCCTAATAAGGGCAACCTCCGACGACAGCAATGTAAGGTCAACTATGATTGGCATGACGAAGCTAACCCCACTGGATATTAAGGAAATGCCTGTTTTTCTTGGAGAGCCTGACCTTATAAAAAGTATTTTGACATTGCCCGGGGTTAGCACTATAGGGGAAGGGGCGAGCGGCTTTAACGTTAGAGGCGGGAACATTGATCAGAACCTGATCATGCAGGATGATGCGCTGATTTTTAATTCATCCCATGCCATGGGATTTTTCTCTGTTTTCAATCCAGATATCATCAAAGAAGTCACACTTTATAAAGGGCATATTCCTGCACAATATGGCGGAAGAGTTTCTTCCGTACTAGATGTACAACTAAAGGGAAATAATTATGATGAGCTAAAAGCGAGTGGAGGAATTGGTCTGCTTGCTAGTCGTATAGCCATCGAAACTCCAATTGTGAAAGACAAATCTTCATTATTACTTGGTGGAAGAGTAGCCTATTCTGATTGGATTTTGAATTTCGTCAACAATTCAAATGTGAGGCAAAGTTCTCTTTCATTTTACGATCTCAATGCAAAGATTTCACAAAGGATAGGTGATCATGGAACCGTTGCACTTTCATTTTACAATAGCAATGACAAATTTACTTATTCTGATGAATTTGGTTTTTTCTGGAACATGAACAATTTAAGTTTGAAATGGAACCAGGTTGTTAAGCCTGACTATATTTCACAGCTATCCATTTCTTATAGTAATCTCGGAAATACTTCTTTCCAACCATCTGGGATAGATGCTTACATTTTGGGCAACGGCATAAATAATTATAAACTCAAGGAGGATTTGCTCATCACAAATTGGTCAAAGCATACGATAAATACGGGATTTGAAATAAACGCTTATGTTCCTGATGATGAAACTTTGAGGCCATTCAATGACGAATCAACTGTTATTTCATATGAAGGAATTAAAGACAAAGGTTTAGAATCTGCAATATACTTTAATGATGCAATTGAGTTTTCTTCCCGGTTATCATTATCCATCGGTTTACGATATTCTCTTTACAGCCAGAGAGGTCCTGCAAAAGTAAATTTGTATCAGGACGGTATTCCAAAAAGCAGTGAAAACATCGTTGATTCCCTGGTCTTTGGAGATGGAGAAAAAGTGGTTTCATACCAGGGATTTGACCCAAGGTTTTCGATAGTCTATTCTTTGAATGCCAGCTCTTCCCTTAAGATGAGTTTCAACCGGATCAATCAATATATTCATTTAATATCAAATACCACAGCGGCGCTGCCGATTGATTTCTGGCAGGTGAGCAATACTTATTTCAAACCACTCAAAGCAAATAATTATTCCTTTGGTTATTTTAAAAATTTCAAACTAAATCAATGGGAAACCTCAATAGAGGCTTATTACCGGAATATGGAAAACATAGTGGAATATAAAGATTTCCCAGAATTGTTCCTGAATGACCATCTGGAAACAGAATTACTTTCAGGAGTAGGAAAATCATATGGGCTGGAGCTTTACTTAAAAAAGAAAACCGGGAAAGTTACAGGCTGGCTTTCCTATGCATTTGCCAGAACCTACATAAAAATAGCGGATAAAACCGGAAACGAAGAAATCAATAGAGGAGAATGGTTCCCATCGAAATATGATCAGCCACATAACCTAAGTATTGTTGGAAATATCAATCTCAACAGAACAAACCAACTGAGTTTTAATTTTACTTATGCCACAGGAAGACCACTCACCGGGCCCGATTCCAACTATGGGTTGAGGGACGCAATAATTCCAAATTATTCAGACAGAAATAAGTTCCGGTTGCCGGATTATCACCGACTAGATGTGTCTTATACGATTCAACGGGGCTTATTGAGAACCTATAGGTATAAAGACAGTTTCACATTCTCTATTTACAATTTATATGGAAGAAAAAATGCGTATTCAATTTATTTCAAAAGAGATTACAAAAATCTTATTGGCGCGTACAAACTTTCTATTCTAGGAAGTATGTTGCCATCAATCACGTACAATTTTCAATTTTAATATGTCGTCAAAATTGCTCATATATTGTTTAATAATTTTTATCGCAACCACCAATTGTGTGGAGTCATATGACTTCAGGCCAAAAGAAGACGGTATCCATCTTGTGGTTGATGGCGGAGTCACTCAGGCGGATGATATTAATCGGATAAGGCTGACAAACAGCACCAAATATTCATCAACAGCCAATGCAAGACCAATTGAAAACGCAGAAATAAAACTACTAAATTCGAAAAACGAATTTGAATATTTTCTGTATGAGGAAGATGGATATTATGCACATTGCGGAGAATCCCTAAAAATTGAAGTTGGAGACAGCTACTATATAGAAATCAAGATTGGGAATAAAACATATCGTTCAGACCCACAAACACTAGCCATGCCCATTGACCCGGACAGCATTACATATAAAGTTGGTCATAGTGGCGAAATAAATACCATTGGAAATGAAGTCAAATATGAAAACATAAATTTCTATATAAATACTCCAATTAATACCAAGGGAGAAAATTCCTATTTAAGATGGAAGACAGATGAATCCTGGTCATTTAAAGAACGGACGTGTGGCCCGATGCATATTCCGAAGACTTGCTATATGGCTGGAAAAATCAATGATGATGAAATATTCATTTATTCAACTGAAGCAATCACCGGAACCTATTTGTCTGACAAACTGGTCGCGTATAAAAAAATCCTTGACCGGGTAGAATTTATAGAAAAGCATTATTTCAATGTGCATCAATATATACTTACTAAAGAAGCCTATGAATATTGGGAAAAGGTAGTTCAAATAGCTAATCCTTCCGGGGATATTTTTGATTTGCCGCCTGCACCCCTATCGGGAAATGTATATAATATAAATGACAAGGACGAGATCGTACTCGGATATTTTGAGGTTGCAGCCAAATCCATGGTTAGAGTTTCTCTTAATAGATCCGATATATCCCCTTTTGCGGTGCCCACAAAGAATTATATATGCTGGCGCACCGACTACGCTCAAGCATGTTGCAGTTGTACGGCAATCGAAAGTAGCACTACTGAAAGACCAGATTATTGGTAATGATATATGATTCACATGAATAGAAATAGACATCTTCCAATAATTGTAACTATTCTGCTGATCCAGCTATTGTTTATGTCATACTCATATGGGGAGCAGTCATCTGTTACTGAAAAATTCTATATTCATATCGACAAACCTATCTATCTTACCGGAGAAACCTTTTGGTATAAGGTTTATAATACAAATTTTCAGGAAAGCTCTGATCACAGCAAAATTGTTTATATCAATTTTCATGATAAAAACGGTCAATTATTGCTTCAACAAAAACTAAAATTGGACGATGGCAGAAGCTTTGGATCACTAGACATACCAATTTCATGGAAGGAGGATTATTATTACCTCACATGCTTCACCAAATGGAATTTGCAATTTGGAGCCACGGGATTGGCCATTAAAAGAATTCCAATTTATAACCCATTTGAAAACCGGATTGCTGAAAAAAAGGATGCTCATAGTGCGGATATGAAATCTCAGGCGGAGAATTTTATTGATATTTCTAAACAGGACAACCTTGTTCTTGAATTAGATAAAGAAAGCTTTGCCAGGCGGGAAAAAGTAAGTTTAAATATTTCAACCCCGGGAAGGATTAGTGGCAATTTTTCAATTTCTATCCACTCAATGAATGGTTTTAATTTTCATGAATATTCGATTATTCACAAAAATACTGAGTTATTAAAGTCATCTGTACATTATGCTATTGAGGCCCAGGATTTTAAAGAAAAAGACCTCACAATTGAAGGATGGGCGATGGATCCGGATTCCGGTAATCCGGTGATTAGTGCTTTGCTTTCTGTATATAAAGTTGGTAGTGAAAAATTTTACAGAACTATCAGTAAGGAGGGGATTGTCCGTGCCAGGATTGATGATTTTAATGAAAAAACCACATTTCAGCTATTCAATATGAATCCTTATCAGCCCTCGACTCCAAATTTCAATTTGAAATTTGCGGGAGAAAAATTGATGGGGCTTGAAAATGAGTATTCTCCACCACCGCGAAATGAACGCATCAATAATTATCTTACGAATTCACACTTGAGCAGAAAGATTCATGAAATTTTCGAAGAAAGAACGTTGGATAGTTTGCAAGGCAAGCAATTTGTTCCGATACCATTTACTGCTGACAAGGTGTATCAAATGGAAAAATACCAGTCCATGAAAACCCTGGAAGAGTTTCTTAGAGAAATCGTCATTTCTGTCGATTTTATCAAAACGGATGGAAACACAACAGTGAGATTAAAAAACAAACAGACCCAGTATTTTTTCATGGAAAAGCCATGGTACCTGGTAGATGGATATTTGACTAGAGACGAAGAACTGGTGTTATCTATACCATTCAAAAACCTAAGCAGAGTAGAAATTTTCAACACCAATAAATCCATATTGGGTCAATTGGAGACTGTGATGATACGAAGTGGAATGATTGCTGTGTATACTGACAATTTTTATTTAAAAAATATAATTGAAGAAGAGGATAACATTTTTGAATTTAAGGGATTTAGTATTTCAAAAGATTTTGTTGGTATTGCTCAATTACCTTCATCTGAAGCCAGGGAAAATCCAAATTTCAATTCCCTTCTTTATTGGAATCCAAATGTGGAGTTGAGCAACAATAGCCAAATAGATTTTGTGACTTCTGATCTGTTGGGAAATTTTATTATTCGTGTTGAAGGTATTACTGAGAGTGGGCAAAGATTATCTGCTTCCCAAACATTCTCAGTAAATAATTAAGTATTTTCAAGGATATTATCTGTTGTAGTCTAATTGTTTAGGATATGTTCAAAAGCTACTTTTTAATCTCCGTCCGGCACCTGCTAAAAAACAAAATATTTTCATTTATTAATATTTTTGGCCTGGCTCTCGGTATGGCGGGTTTTATGCTGATCATCAGCTATGTGCGCTATGAAAACAGCTACGACCGGATCAATGCGGACATCGATAATATTTTCCGGGTAGAAAGTCTCTTTTATAAAGGTGGCCTAAAAACCGATCACTGGCCTACGAGTACCAATGGCTATGGTTCAGCGATGATAAATTCCTTCCCTGAAATTCTGGATATGACCCGTATCAACTGGTACAATTCGGACCGAATTGTCCGGTATAAGGAAATAAAATTTCGAGAAAATCATGTTTGTTTTGCAGATTCCAACTTTTTCCAATTTTTCGAATATCCTGTTATAAAAGGCAATCGGGACAATTTTTTGAAAGAGCCCAATACCGTAATCTTATCGGAATCGGCTGCACTAAGATATTTCGGAAACGATGATCCAATAGGGCAACGAATTCAAATTAGTACCTATTCCAATGCTTTTGATTGTGAAGTAACAGGAGTTTTTAAGGATATTCCGGGCAACCATACCATGCAATTCGATTTCCTCATTTCCTGGGTGACTTCGGGAAAATGGATGTGGGATTTTTGGTATTTACATGAAAGCTACACCTATGTGAAATTGAAAGAAGGAACTGATCTGGCAGAATTGGCCGGAAGATTTCCAGACTTGTCAGAAAATTACAAAACCAGGTCCACACTGAAAGATCACACCTGGGCCATAGATTTTGTTCCCTTAAAAGAGCTGCATCTCAACCCTGTGAAACCGTATGAAATTGAGGCCACAAAAGGCAATAGAAAAGCAGTCAACCTTCTTCTTTTAATTTCATTTGTAATCCTGATTATCGCCTGGGTCAATTATATTAATCTATCTACTGCAAAAGCAATGGATCGGGCCAAAGAAGTTGGGATAAGAAAAGTTTCAGGCTCTTTTAAAATACATTTGATCATCCAGTTTTTATTGGAATCCACATTAATCAATATAATTGCTGCCATGATTGCTGTTATCATTATCCACCTTTCCGTTTTGGGTTTACCACTGATTTTGGGAGATGCGTTCAATCTGGAGCTATGGTCAGATCCCAGCTTTTATTTGATCTTCTCAGTTGTCATATTTATTGGTACTTTTCTTTCCGGAATTTATCCTGCATTTGTGCTTTCGGGTTTTAAACCTTCAACCATTCTAAAAGGGAAATATCAATCTTCAAAAGGAGGGACAATGCTACGGCAGAGTTTGGTGATCATCCAGTTTGCCATTACCATTATCCTGATCGGCAGTACACTGATCATAAGCCGCCAGATTAAGCACATGAAAAGCCAGGAGCTCGGAATAAATATAAGCCAAACCCTGGCCATAGAAGCGCCGACCCTTAGTGAAGACTACCAAAATAAATTAATAAGCTTTAAAAATGAAGTGAAAAAACTTGCTGACGTGGAGGCGGTTACCCGGTCAGGATCAGTGCCCGGCAAAGAAGTAGCCAAATTTCTCGCAAATAAAAGGGAGTATGCTCCCGTAGAAGATGAACGCCTCTATGAAATGCAAATGGTTGATTTTGATTATTTGACTACCTACAGTTTAAAGTTGGTAGCCGGTAGAAATTTCGATAAAAACAGACCCTCAGATAGCATTGCGCTTATTCTCAATCAATCTGCAGTGGCACAATTTGGGTTTGAATCCGATGAAAAAGCAATTAATGAGCGCATTATCCTTGAGGTCACCCAAAACAAACGAAATCCCATCATTGGAGTAGTCAAAAATTATCATCAGCAATCCTTGCAGAAAAACTATACTCCTATCATCCTTTTTATGGACCCGGATTATTCCTGGATTCCTATCACTTATTTTTCTGTAAAAATAAACACTAAAGAGCTGCAAAACATTCTAGCTGAAATCGATGGGAAGTGGGACACGTTTTTCCCGGAATCTTCATTTGATTATTTTTTTCTGGATGATTTTTTTAACCATCAGTACCAAGCCGACCAACAATACGGACGGACGTTTGCTACTTTTTCTATGCTTGCTATTTTTTATAGCCTGTATGGGTTTGTTTGGCCTCACGATGTTTACTACAACCAACAGAACCAAGGAAATCGGAGTCCGAAAAGTACTGGGAGCTTCTGTGTCAGGCATTGTTAAGTTGCTCAACATCGAATTGATAAAATTAATATTGATTGCCAGCTTGTTGGGCATTCCTATTTCCTATTACCTGATCAACCTTTGGCTTGATAGTTATGCTTTCAAAATTGACTTACAGTGGTGGATGTTTTTGAGCCCTATTTTCATTGTCATATCATTATCGCTGATTACTATTAGTTATCTAACTTTAAAGGCAGCAAGCGCTAATCCTGTAAAGTCATTGCGGTATGAGTAAATCACGATTTTCTATAAAAATGAAATTTGTCTTAAAAAAACAAAGGCCAGCTTAGCAGCTTGCCTTCATTCATCTAAACACCCAAAATTATGAAAAACTTTTTGTAACTAACTTTTAATTTGTAATGACATAACTTTAAACAACAATTGTTTCCAAATTGTTTCACACAATTGAAAAAAAAATTTCAATCCTCAAATTCAATCTCTTTCTATTCTTTCAATAAGCATCTGGATTTTATCCTCACTTCATAAATATTTTACAAATTTTTCTGCTAAACATTCAGATTCAAAGAAGATAAGTCAACAAAATAAAGGCCTCATACTTTGAGTATGACATGTTTTTCTCTGAAGAAGGTCTCAATTCAGAAGGTAAGACCTTTCCTGGCTCATTTTTTCATTTATCCAGGCAACACTTCCGTTTATATTCTCGAACAAGGGAAAATAAAATTTAGTTATAAAGAATTTTCATGGTTAGGTTGTCTGTTTTACGAAGATGCAAGTCGAAAGGCTTGCATTTTTTTTATTAAAGCGCTGTAGGAGTATCATCGCATTTCAGGTCGCCCAGGACATACTGCATTCCATTTAAATAGTAACGAAGTATTCTGGAATCTTCATAGCTTTGGGCATTATGTGATGGAGACACATAAAAGACCCTTCCTTTTCCATGCCGCTTTATCCAGGATACATAACTAATTTTTTCGCTCGTCTCATGTTTCAATTTCTGGATTTTATCAATTTCCATATAAAGCAATGGCCTGAAATTCCTTTTTGAATAGGCATTTTTAAAAAAATATGGTTCATCGATATGTGTGAAAGATTTGCCTTCAAATGCTTTGGTAAGTGGATGGCCTTCTTCAGCTATTTTCAATTCAATTTTTTGTTGAGGCGGATGATAATCAAAACTGCCCCCAAGCATTTCACTGAATTCGGCTGAATTATTTTGCATCACGATACCACCATGCAGCACAGCAAGTCCTCCTCCTTTTTTCACGAAATTCATTAAATTAGATTCCAGCTCTGCCGCTTTTTTTATTTTATCCGCTTCATTCAAAGCTGTATTTGCAATTAGCGCATCATAGAAAAGGTCTCTTCGATCCCCTTTTGAACAATTGTTGTTGAGCACAACGGCATCAAATTGCTTCAGGTTTTTCTTCTCAAACATAGAGATATCCACACTTTTCACAATTTCGTAGGCATTGGTTTTTTCAGAAAGGATACGAATTACCTCATCAGCATGAGGAATAACCCAATGTTGAAAACCTGTGAAAAGAGAAAACAGCAATACTTTATGCTTTTTAGAAACTGGGGCTGTAGGTGTATCCGGTGCTAACTGATATATCTTCTGTTTCCAGGCGTCATCAAGTGGAATTGGATCGAGGGATTTTTTTTGTCCAAGACTAAAATTTGAATAAGAAATCAGGATTAAGGCAAGAATAATTAACTTTTTCATATCATGAATATTATGGGATAAATGTACTTGAAAAATTTTTAATCCACCAAGGATGAAAAAAGATTCCCCAATATTTATGGTTTTGCTAAAGATAAAGCATGTATAAATTCCCTTTTCCCTCCCGCTGAAGTCTATCTCCCTGGTATATGTTGTCTCACATTATAAGTTGAGACTTGTTCCATTGATTTTAGAATGAATCATGCGAAACATCTCCGTTTATTTGTGGAGAGCTTGATAATTACGGTAAGAAATTCATTTTCATACCCACCAGTAGGCTGGGTTAGGTTGTCTGTTTGAAGTCGCGAGGTGAAAATTTCACGACTTTTTTTATTTATATTCACTCTTTAATCCAGATAAAAAATTTCAAAAACCAGGCGCTCACTTTTTTACCACAGTACCATTGCAAAAAGCATATAATTCTTTAAATTTCAAATTCGGTTTATTTAGAAATTATGACTTGTGAACGGGTGTACGACACTTTTGCAACGTGTTGATATCTTAAAAAGGTTCACGCAAAAAACGCAAAGGATTCGCAAAGGACGCAGAATTCTTTTTCGCTTTGCGTATTTTATCTTGGAGGTCTTTGCG
>SDBV01005723.1_pt1 | contig 17460 bp, 18 predicted proteins | sample 2277081 | NCBI WGS metagenome assembly SDBV01 (sample SAMN10402039, study PRJNA504765) | marine sediment metagenome | isolation source: marine sediment core GS10_PC15, 223 cmbsf | place: Arctic Ocean: Southern Knipovich Ridge | collected 2010 | reverse complement strand
GGATGGGGTTAAAGCCGGCCGCCATCATCTTCCCCTTCCCCTCGCAGGGGAAGGCCGGGATGGGGTTAAAGCCGGCCGCCATCATCTTCCCCTTCCCCTCGCAGGGGAAGGCCGGGATGGGGTCAAAAATCGGAGTAGATCGCTGTGCGCCGTGCCGGAGAGCCGGAACCCATTTCCTCGGAGAAATATATTGAAATTTAGGGGAAACCGTGTTCATATCAGAATTACAGGCGAATATTGCAACGATAACCAAATAAAGAAAAAGAAAAAGAGGGAAAGATGAACAACGACAAGTCTCGGCTTTCTGCGGAGATCGGCGAAAACGTATTCGGTTTTGATCTGATGAAGGAGAGATTGCCCCGGGAATTTCACGACAAGTTGATATTTGCCATCAGAAATCAACGACCCATCTCGCCGGAAACAGCCGATGTGATCGCACACGCCATGAAGGAGTGGGCGATTTCGAAAGGAGCGACTCACTACACTCACTGGTTTCAGCCACTCACCGGTCTGACCGCCGAAAAGCACGACTCTTTCCTGTCGTACGATTCGAGCGGCAAGGTGATCGATAGCTTCTCGGGACACCAGCTGATCATGAGCGAACCGGATGCGTCGAGTTTTCCCCACGGCGGCCTGAGATCGACTTTCGAGGCGCGGGGATACGCGGCCTGGGATCCGTCTTCTCCGGCTTTCATCATGAAACGGGGCAAGAGCGCGACCCTGTGCCTTCCCTCGGTATATGTTTCGTTCCACGGTGTGGTCCTGGACAAGAAGACGCCTCTTTTGAGATCGATCAGCGCCGTGAGCAAGTCTGCGGTGAAAATGCTGCGACTCCTCGGCAACAAACGGGTCACGGGCGCTATGCCTCACCTGGGAGCGGAGCAGGAGTATTTTCTGGTTGACAAGGAGATATACAATCAACGCCCGGATCTGCGCGCCTGCGGGGCCACTCTGATCGGAGCTGAAGCCGCCCGCGGCCAACAGCTCGAGGATCATTATTTCAGGGCCATCCCGGACAGAGTGCTCGGGTACATGGAGGACGTGGAGCGGGAGCTCGTCAGGCTGGGAGTTCCGGTCAAGACAAGGCACAACGAGGCGGCCCCCGCCCAGTTCGAGCTCGCGGTGCTGTACAGCTCGGTCAATATCGCGACGGACCAGAACCAGCTGGTCATGGAGATCTTGAAGAGAATCGCGCCCCATCACGGTCTTGAGGCGCTCCTGCACGAGAAACCTTTCGCCCGGGTCAACGGATCGGGAAAACACTGCAACTGGTCCCTATTCGACTCGGAAGGAGTCAACCTCCTGCAGCCCGGCGGCAATCGATCGGCCAGGATACGGTTTCTGGTATTCCTGATGGCGGTGGTTCGCGGCGTCATGCATCACGGACCGTTGCTGCGCGGTATCGTGGCCAGCGCCGGAAACGATCTGCGACTGGGTGGAAACGAGGCTCCGCCGGCCATCATGTCGGTCCACCTGGGGGAGCAGCTCAACGCGCTCCTGGAAGATCTGGCCGCGGCGGTCTCGGGAAAGAAGAGCCGAGTGGATGAGATAGATCTGGGAATAGCCGGCGTCGCGAAGATTCCCAGAGATACCAGCGATCGAAACAGGACCTCTCCGTTCGCCTTCACCGGCAACAAATTCGAGTTTCGCGCTGTGGGATCGTCCGCCGCAGTGTCCCTGCCCAACGCGGCGATAAACGCCATGGTGGCGCAGAGCCTGGACTATATGTCAGAGCGCCTGTCTCTCAGGCTGGACAGTGGCGAGGATCGCACCGTCGCCGTCCTCGGGATGCTAGGCGAGGTGATCAAGGAAACCGCACCGATACGCTACGACGGCGACAACTACACCGCGCAGTGGCTGAAGGAGGCAAAGAAAAGGGGGCTCGAGTCGGTCAGGACGACTCCCGAGGCTCTTGAGGCGCTCATCAAGGATTCGACCATCGAGCTGTTCGGCAAGTACGAGATGATGACCCGGGAGGAGACCGAGGCCAGGTACAGGGTGAGGTTGGATTCCTACGTGAAGTCGGTCGCGGTGGAGCTGAAGGTGATGCGTAAGATGCTCTCCACTCGGGTGCTCCCGGCCGCAATAAGATACCAGGAACGAATCGCCACTACCCTGAACCAGACCGTGATCGCGCTGGGCAACGAAGCGACGGGCCTGCGCACTCTTCGCGCAAAACTCGAGGAGTTGGCGGCGTTGATAGAATCGCTCGCCGAGGCGGTCTCTATACTGTCACAGGACGAAATAAAGGTTGGGATCGATGGCGACGCAAAGAAGACAGCGAGGTTCTGCGCAAACGAGGTGAGGCCGCATATGGATTCGGCCAGGGAGGCGTCCGATCGACTCGAGGAATTGGTGGACGCGAAAGAGTGGCCGCTTCCCCACTACGACCAGATTTTGATACTGTGATGACCGGGCAAGAGCCCGCGTATTCGGATTTTGAGTTAAAGAACATGTCTCCAACAAATTGATTTTGTCTCTGGACGGAAATTGCCTCCGACTATGACACCGGTCGCACTGTCCCGGTTGGATGACTATTATTGAGCGAGACGATCGATTGCCTCGGCTACTCCGTTTCGGAAATCCACGCTTTTTTTAACCTTCGGATCTATTCCGGCGGCCAAGTCCCTGCGCAGGAAGAGGAAGTAATGGTACTTTTCCCACTTTGAATCGAATACAAACATTCGCTTGTACCGATCATCGAAACCACTGCTTTTATAAACGCGCTTCTCTGTATGGTATCGAGGTACAATTTTATCCCTGGATTTGCTGACCATCACCACCGCGGCGGGATTTTCTTCGAGCAGTTTTGCGACGTATTTCTCTCGATTTTTTTTGTACTTGTGAACAAATTCCTCGCTGTTCAAACCAAAAATGTCCCAAACCGGGTTCTTCAGAATGAAACCCACGGCCCCGCAATCGCCTATTGCTATCGGGTAATTTGAAGGGAGCATGTTCTGGATAGTGGCGGCGACTTCAGCGCGTATCTCCATACGACCGTTCAACCTCTCTATTTTTTTTCGTGCCTTCACCATTCCGCAATCGGGATGACAGAGATCGAACAACACGAAGCCCACGGCAAATGCGACCGCGACTGTCGTTCGGAGTTTGCTCGTACCTGTTCCTCGAAATCTGTAGAGAGATGCTACAGCCAATATCAACATGGGCGGCACTATCGGCAGCAGAAATCTGTGAAGCTGAAACACCGAAGGCGCGACCTGGTAGAAACCGACCAAGTAGGCCGCAACAGCAGCCAGCATAGTGAGCCCGAGGCGCCCGAGTTTTCCATAGGGGGCTAAAAGCATGAGAAACAGCGGCAGGGATGCCTGGATTACGAATTGGCGCACAATCAGGTCTTCGCCGTCAAAACCGGATTTGTAATAAGTGGAGTTTGAAAACGGATGACCGAAATAGGCATAGCGCATAGCGAAGTATGAACCGAAAAACGTGGCGTAGACCGCGAACCAGGGCAGATGGCGCATGAGCGGTTTCAGGTTTCTATCGCGCAGGGCAAAAAGAGCGGCCGGCCCCCAAACCGCCACTGTGAAGATCGGCCCTTCGGGACGCGTGGCCGAAAGGAGCAGGAATGGTATCGCCGTCCACAGAGTAATGGGGCGGGTTTCGTCTCGGGAGAGGTACAACCCCCACAGTGCGAACATGGTGTAGGATGCCGTTTCCAGACCGCTGGCGGCCCAGAAACCAAAGGCCGGATGAAATCCGATCAGGCATGCGGCGAACGTGGACCACAGGGTACTTTTAAGCATGTGATAGGAGAGCAGGTACGAAAGCAGGCTCACCGCGCCGAGACTTAACATGTTGAAGATCCGAAGAACCTGCAGTGCCGGCAAATCGGCCTTTATCGCAAGGGCGCCCAGAAGTACGTGTGTGAAGTTCGAATAACCTTCAACGGGCCCCTCACCAACGTTCCAGCGCAAACCATAACCTTCCGCGAGCATCCGAGAGTAGCGGAGGCTTATTAGAGCATCGTCGGTCACGAAGTCCCCGTACAGAGCTGCCGACAAGGCGGTGAAGCCAAGGGCCAAAAAAACACCCCAGTGTTTTTTGATAATTGATAGCAGCGAGGAAACCATCATTTCGTTTGAACCAAAGACAATCGCAAGAACCGACATGGCAGACCGACTAAAACACAAAACGGGCTCAAGGGCACACAAAGTTGGCAATGAGTTCTTAAGAGACCGGCGATGACTTCGGTGTCGGCGAAGGTTAAGTCAGTCGGGCTCGACGGGTTCGCTTTTGAGGTAGCGATATTTGACGCCGTAGGTGCGCATGATGCGGCGGCGGCTTGCCGGGTCTTTTTTGCGCAGGTTGAATCTCAGTTCGGCCGCGATGTTGTCGATCAGGTCGTCCGCTTGCTCGCGCATGGCCCAGATTCGCACGGTGCGATCTCCCGACACAGTCATCATTCTGGTGCCGTTCGCGTAAAACGCGATGCCGTAAACGTTGGCTGTGCCCTGATGCTTCAGGCGTTTGAGGCGCCTCAGCGGTTTGCCTTCCAGCCGGGGCTCGATGACCTGCACCTGGCCGTCATAGGAGGTGGTCACAATCGCGCCGCCGTCCGGGTGGAAACGCACGGTGTCCAGGTTGTTGTTATATTTTGTGAATTCGGCGCGCCGGCTCGGATCCTCCAGATGCAGCAACATCTCGACACTCGCTCGGAAAGATCGCCGGCTCCACAGGCGCGGGTGGCTCCATCGCTTCGAGCTCAATCGTTTCGAGCTCCATCGCTTCCAGATCCGGGGGCAATGACAAGGCGGACATGAAGGTGGAGTCCCGTGACATCCCGACAAGGCGAGAGCGATTACCATTTGCAGATGTTTCATCTGTTTCCTCCAAAGTGCGCTGCGCAACATATCAGGTGTCGCGAATTCTTCAAAGTAGACGGAGCGTTCCCCTGCGTGGTACGGGTTTCCGGTGATCATCTGCCCAAAAGAGCGGATCCGTTCCCGGGCCCGTATCGCGGCGCTGGTTTTCTTGTCCGCCTCGGCATCGCTATTCCTTTCCAGCTGCAGCTGTGAGTACCTGGTGCAGCTGCTCTTCAGCTGCGACGGGTCGCAGAAGTGCCTCGAGTACGGGCGCTGCGGCACCTCCGGTTACCGAGCAGGCGACGGGCCGACGCGCTGCTATCCCCGCGACGATGCCGATTGTCTCCGATCCCGAATCTGCGCGCGGGAAGGCCGCTGCGAGTACGATCCGGGAGTCTCCCTGGAGTGCATCATCCCCGGGACGCCGGCTCCGTCCCACGGGCGAGGCCCATGCGCGACGGAGATTGTCTGTCGCGAGATCGGCATGTGTGGTGTGTACGAGGGAACCTGCGCCGCTACCGACGAGGAGTCGTGCGCCAACTCGCTGTGTTGCGTGCTTCACGGTCGCTGTACGTTATTGCCCCAGCTCAAAATGTGCGGCGCCGCGTCGGACGACGACTGCGCCTCCTCCCTGGAGTGCCTGGCGTTCGGCCGCTGTAAGCGCTTTGAGATCTCGTCACTGGGGATCGGAATCGGATGCGTCGCCCCGGGGGAAAAGCCCGGCCCGTATAATGACATCCGGTGCACCCGTCACCCGGAGTGCTCCACCGAGGGCCGCTGCCTGCGCGACCCGGAGGGCAACTGCCGCACCCCGGAGGAGGAGGGCGTCCCCGGCGAGCGCCTGCGCCGGGCATGGGAAGGTTTCGTCAGATGAGCGGGTTGACCCAGTGCTGAAGACGATGTTCGGCCGCGTGCCGAACCGCTACGACCTGGTGAACCGGGTGGTGACACTGGGGCAGGACCGGCGCTGGCGAGCCCTGGCGGTGCGCGCCTGCCTGGAGCAACGACCGCAACTGGTGCTCGACCTGTGCGCCGGTACTGGAGATCTGGCGCTGGCGCTGGCCGCAGGCGCCGATCCCGGGGTTACGGTTATCGCCGCCGACTTCTCGACACCGATGCTTGCGGTAGCTAAGCGCAAGGCCACGGAGGAAGGGCTCGGCCGGCGGTTCGATCTGGTGCTGGGCGATGCGGCGGAGCTGCCTTTCGCAGACGGCGCGTTCGACGCGGTGGGGTTAGGCTTCGGGTTTCGCAACCTCACCTATCGCAACCCAAACCGGGACCGGCACCTTGCCGAGATCGCCCGCGTCATCGCCCCGGGCGGCCGCTTCGTGATCGTCGAATCGAGCCAGCCGCAGGGGGTGGTCGTGCGCGGCGGGTTTCACCTGTTTCTACGGGCCTGGGTCGGCCCTATCGGCGGACTGATCGCCGGCGAGCGCGCACCCTATCGGTACCTCGCTTCGTCGGCGCGCCGGTTCTACACCGTGGCCGAGGTGGAGCTGCTGCTGCTCGACGCCGGGTTCTCCCGCGTGGATACCACGCCGCTGTTGCTGGGGGCCGCCGCGCTGCACGTGGCGCTTAAGTAAGCGCTTCTCAATCCCCGAACTTGTAGTGCTTGCGAACTGCCTTGCGCACCTCCCAGGTGCACGACATGCCCTCGGGGAACGTCACCAGGTCGCCGGCGCCGACCTCCACCGGCTCGCCACCGTCCGGTGTGACGACCACGTCTCCCTCGAGGAAGTAGCAGATCTCCTGAGTGTCGTAGGTCCAGGGAAACTCCGATTTCTCCTTGGTCCAGATCGGCCAACTCTTGACCCTCTGCGAGTCGAGCCGTTCGTCGTTCGGTTTGCGTTCCACCTTTATGTCGCTCATCTGTTTCTCCTTGGCCAAACGGCTGTCAAGCGAAGTACCTCCCACGATCGATGCCAGTGTAGCACACGTTCCCGTTGTGTAAGCGCCCCTTGTGGCGTGATAGCTGTGGAAAGGTTATCATTGTTGATGATGACAACTCAGACGTATTGTAATCGCGTCAGAGAAAAGGATGACGGACGATGAAGATTTCGACCTTTTTCATTATGTTCCTGATGTGCGCCCTGATGGGAGGATGTCACAAATCGCAGGCACTTCCCGACAGCGGCGCTGACAGCGACTCGGACAGCGACTCGGACAGCGACGGTGATACCGATATCGATTCCGACAGCGATACTGACTCGGATTTGGATACGGACACCGGGATGGGAGACCCGGCGTGCATGGTAGAGCATATCGGGGAGTGCACAGGCCTCGTTGCGGGCTGCGCGACTTGCGGCACGGGTAGCGTTCCGTTTGAGGATGTGGCCGACTGTGAGTCGGATGAGTGGTGTTGTGTCTCCGCACAGGCGCCTGCCAACGATTGCGAAACCCAAGGGGGGGTGTGCGTTCCCTTGACGGGTGATTCCGACGGTTGTCCCACTGGGTGGGCGCCTGTCTATACCTCCTGCGGCGATGATGGAGGGGCCTGCTGCATGCCGGGCGATACTTGTGTTTGAGAATGAGTTACGATGTCACACAATTTGACTACCGAACTTCAGCGCCACAATACGGAGGAGAATCGTTCTCGGTCTCCCCGAGCGCGACGATTACCATCCGAAACACCCACGGTCATGGCCAGGTGACCATCACTTACTGAATATCGCCGCAATGTGATAAGAGTTGCTACTTGTGATGCTTCACGTTCGGAAACTGATAGATGATCTCAGAGGGACCCACCATGCCGAGCTCGTCGCGAGCCACTTTCTCGATGTACTCGGGATCCGAGTGAAACGCCCGGATCTTGGACCTGAGGGCGTCGTTGTCCCGGATTAGACGGCGGTTGGTTTCGTTGAGCTGTCGTAGCTCTAACTCCAGGCGGTCAACCCGGGCTACCCCTCGGGCGTCAAGCAGCTTATAGGGAACGAGAATCGCCGCCGTGATGATGAGAGCGGCGGGCAAGGCGATCCTGAAGAATCTGAAAAGCGAGCCCATTGCCTCAAAATACAGCGCCGCAGCCTCGTGGGTCAAAAAACATGGTACAGGTGCCTCGATGCTTCATGTCAAAGGCATAACCTATCGCATCGGCGATCGCACCCTGTTCGAGGGCGCGTCGGCCCACGTACCGGCCGGTAAGCGAATAGGCCTCGTCGGCGCCAACGGCTCCGGCAAGACCACCCTGCTGCGACTGATCACGCAGGAACTGGAGTTGGACGGGGGCGCCATTGACGTAAGAGCCGGGTGCAAGGTTGACACGGTTGCACAGGAGGCCCCGGGCGGATCTAGGACACCGCTGGAGACCGTGATCGCCTCGGACACGGAACTTACGGCATTGCTCGCGCAATCGCGGACCTGCGACGATTCCGACAGCATAGCAGAGATCCACACACGCCTCGCGGACATCGACGCCCATACGGCCACCGCCCGGGCGGCGATCATCCTTGCCGGCCTCGGGTTCGACGAGGCGATGCAGTCGGTCCCGCTTGCGAGCCTTTCGGGGGGCTGGAGAATGCGGGTGGCGCTGGCCTGCGCGCTTTTTTGCGAACCCGATCTGCTCCTTCTCGACGAGCCCTCCAACCATCTGGATCTGGAGTCGGTCTTGTGGCTTGAAGGGTTTCTAAGATCCTATCCGCACACCCTGTTGATCGTCAGCCACGACCGGAACCTCCTCAACAACGTGGCACAGAACACGTTGCTGGTTGAGGATGGCAAACTGACCATGTACTCCGGCGACTTTGATGCATTCCTCAGGGCGCGCTCGGCGCAGGCGGCGCTGGCGCAGGCGGCCCGTGCGAGGCAGGAGAATCAGCGCAAGCGCATTTCGGCGTTCGTACAACGTTTCAAAGCCAAGGCCTCCAAGGCCAAGCAGGCCCAGAGCCGTATCAAGATGCTGGAGCGCTTCGAGCCCATACAGACAATCACCTCTGGCAACAGGGTGCTCTTTTCGTTCCCCGAGCCCTTGGCAAAGCCCTCGCCGCTAGTCAAATTGGACGGAGTGCGGGTTGGTTACGACCCTGAGCGACCCGTCCTCAACGATCTCCACCTGAGCATTTTCAACGACGACCGCATCGCTCTGCTGGGCGCAAACGGCAACGGAAAAACAACCCTTGCCCGGCTGCTGGCCGGAGAGTTGTCGCCATTCTTCGGCGAGATCGTTGCGCCCTCCAAGCTCTCTGTCGGCTACTTTGCCCAGGATCATCTGGAGCGGCTGAACGTAAACCTCTCCGCTCTCGAACAGATGCGCGGCGCCAAACCCGACGAAGCGCTCGAAAGGGTTCGTAGCTGGCTCGGCCGTTTCGGTTTCGCGCAAAGCAGGGCCGAGGTACTCGTGGGGAGTCTTTCGGGCGGTGAGAAGACCAGGCTGGCGCTGGCGTTGCTGGCCTGCAGGCGACCCAACCTGTTGATCCTGGACGAGCCGGCCAACCACCTGGACGTGGAAGCACGGGAAGCACTGATACACGGGCTCAACGATTACGACGGCGCAATAATAATGATCTCCCACGACCGGCATCTCATTGAGGCGACCGTCGATCAGCTGTGGCTTGTAGGCGAGGGCACCTGCAAACAGTACTTCGGCGATCTGGGTGACTACCACAAACTCCTCCTCGAGCAGCGGCAGTCCCTGCGGCGGGCCGCCAGATCCGCCAGGGAGGTTGGGGGCGAGCAAAGGAAGAGCCGGAAGGATGGACGTCGGCAGGCCGCCGATGAGCGCGCGAGGCTCACTCCCCTGAAGAAGGCGGTGTCCGAGGCGGAGTCGATAGTGGAGCGGCTTTCGGCGCAAAAGGATCACATCGACGGCCGGCTGGCGGATCCCGAAGTCTACGAGGGACCATCTGAAAAAATCGCGCCGCTCACCCGGCGGCAGCGGGAGCTGGAAAAGCTCATCGCAGATGCCGAGGAGGTGTGGCTCGATGCCCAGTCTCAGCTTGATAACTTATAGGCGTTACGCCTCCACGGGCGGTAGCTCGACGGTTTCGAGGCGGATGCGGTTCCGGTCGGCAACGCCGAGCCCGATCTTCTCGGCCAGGTCAAGATAGGCGACCGGCCTGCGCACGGCGGCGAGGGTACGCATCCCGTTGCTCGCCCGGTATTTCTCGACGATCTCAAAGCACACCGCGTCCATTGCCACCGGATCGGTGGTAGCGTAGACGCTGTCGTGGGACACATGTGCCTTGGCGTTGTGCTTGGGACCACCGTCGTAGAGGCAGAAAGATCCGTCGCAGATAATGAGCCGCACCCGCCCGCGAATCTGCTCGAGTGCGTAAAAGTGCGGCATGGCCGTGTGGATCTCACGGTGCATCATGGGGGGTCGCTCCACGCAGCCGAACACCATGTTCTTCATGGCGCAGGTGATACCCACCAGGTCGTGGTCCTTGAGCACCGGCACGTTGATGATGGCAGTGGACCAGGTGAGGGTCTTCGCCAACTTGCCCTTGCCCCCCCCTTGCGTTCTGGTGTAGTCGTCCTCGTAACCCAATACCTCGTGGTTGATCACGCGCAGCTTGCCGGGCTTGTCCTGCCACTGGTACTTGGCGGCGCGCATGTTCCCCCCGAACTGATCGAAAATCATGATGTTCTCGTCGGGAACCCCCACGGATCGAACGCCCTCCACGATGGGGTCCACCACTTCCACGGTGGTTGAGGAAAACCGTCCGCCCAGAACGTTTATCTTAATTCCCACCCGGTCGTCCGCGCTGATGAAGCGGCTCCACGCCTTGACCGGATCCGCCTCCCCCGTCAGGGTGGTTACTGCCTTTCGAACCATCTCGCTCGCCGCCGACGCGTGGGGGAAGTTCTTGCCGCGCATGCCCGGTTTGTGCACCCTCACCACATGCCCCGGCCCGGTGGCCGGCACAGTCGTTTCGGTAGTGTTCTTTGTAGCCGCCTCGCTCCTGGATCCGTCGAGGCCTACCAGTCCAAATGCGGACGCGGCCACGCCGAGCCTGATGGCTTCACGGCGACTCAAGAAGCAGCTTTCCCGATCGTTCCCGCGTGACATCACTTCTCCTTCAAATGGGGGAATTTATCGGGAAGCATCTTTGCCGCCAGCTCTTCCACCGCATCGGCGGCCTTCTCGTTGAACTCCTCGAACCGGTGGATGAATTCCACGGCCTCGTCGGTGAGGACTGCCCCACCGTGCCTGGCCCCGCCCGCCACGCCCTCCACCAGCTTCACGCCCAATCGATCCTCGGTTGCCCGCACCTTTCCCCATACGGCCCGGTAGGACATTCCGAGCTCTCGCGCTGCGGCGCTCAAGGATCCGGTTTTCAATATAGCATGAAATATCTTGAGACGCCCCTCGCCCACGAGCAGCTTTCCGTCATCATTTTCCAACCAGATCTTGGTGTGGATCTTCATTTGCTGGGATGGCGACTGAATCCGGACACTCTACTTGCAGTTGTCCAAATAGAACTCCAGGCGGATAGAAGTAAGGGATACACTGCTGTCCGGGTCCATGACGGCATCCAGGCCCTGGCAGTTGATGCGAACGTAGTAATCAAAGGACTTGGCGATGACGGGGATGAGCTCCCCTTCGGCGGGCTCGGCGAAAAGCTCGACGGCACATGAGTCGTCCAGCTCCCCGGAGCCGATGTTGTAAGTGTTGACGTTCTTCAAGGTGATCTGGCCGAAATCGGTATACAGTGCTTCGTCGTCCTTGACCTGTTTCAGCTCGTCGAAAACACCCTGCACAGGCTCGCCGGGGATCCCCTTGATGTAGAGATAGGCTTTGGTGGCCCCTTCAACACTGGCCTCGTCGGCGTGCCCCACCTCGAACTTGAACTCGCCGTCCGTATACTGGCAATAGCCATAGTATTTGGCGCCACTCTTCTTGAGAGTGCCGTCGAAGGTCAACTCCTGACATTGGCTGCAGTTGATGGTTCCGTTGACGTATGCGGGCTTTGTTTCCTCGTCACACGACAGAAGCGCGAACACCATCGCGCCGACGATCATTCCCCGAAGAACAGTTTTCATGATTTTATAACTCCTTGCGACGGACTGCTTCGTCCGGTGCCAGAAAAAGATACTAACTTCTATTCGTGCTTTTTCTCAACCTTTTTACCCAACGCCGCGAAAACACCGCGTCCCACTCCCATGGCCTCGCGCACCTCCGCCATTGTCTCGGAGGCGATATCGGCGCACCTTTGCCGACCCGCGTCGAGGGCATCGATGACCAACCCCCTGTGCCGCCCGAGGTAGTCAGCGCGATCCCTGATGGGAGCAAGCTCCGAGTCCATGCTCTGCGCGAGGATCTTCTTGCAATCGAAACAGCCGATGGCTCCGTTGCGACATCCCTGCGCCAGCTCGTTTCGCACGTCCGGTTCCGTGAAGAAACCGTGCATGGAGAATACGTTGCAGATCTCGGGACGGCCCGGATCTGATCTTCGTATACGCTGGGGATCCGTGTACGCGTTCTTGAGCTTGGCCGTTATCTCCTGCGTGGAATCGAGCATACCGATGTGATTGCCCAGACTCTTGGACATCTTTTTCTTTCCGTCGAGCCCCAGAATCCGGGGCGCCTCGCTTTTGATCCGCCGCGCGACGGGGAACACCTTGCCGAACCTCTTGTTGAAACGCTGCGCCACTTCCCGGCACAGCTCCAGGTGTTGCTCCTGATCCTCTCCGACCGGCACGAGTGTCGCCTTGTACAACAGGATATCCGCAGCCTGCAGGACCGGATACCCGAACAGAGCCATGGACGCCTCCGCCACACCCAGTCCCACCTGCAGGCGCTGCATGATGTTGCCCATCCGGTCGTTCATCCTGGCTATTGTCTCACCGACGCCGACGTCGTCCCTCGTGTCCGGATCGAGGCCGGTCAAGTCTTCCCTCAGCTCGTCCAGCCCGTCGAGGGCCTCGCCCCCCAGGGTTTTCAGATGATGAATGGCGGTCTTCATGGCGCCGCCTTCTTTTCTGCTAAAATTTCTCTGCAAGGTGTTGCGAGCCTTGTCCTTGAACTGGGTCATCCTGAACAGGGATCCCAGTGGGGTCATCGTGCTGAACAGCCAGGTCAACTCCGTGTGCTCGGGAACATGGGATTGCACAAAGATTGTGCATTTCTCCGGATCGAGACCGCAGGCCATGGTCGTGAGTGAAGCGTCGAAGGTCATGGCCGGCAACCGGGACGGATCGTATTCCACGGTGATGGCGTGGTCGTCCACCACGCAGTATATTGCGTCGTGATCGTCACACAGCTCCACCCAGCGCTTCACCGCGCCAAGGTAGTTGCCAATGTGGATCTCGCCGCTCGGCTGGATGCCGCTGAAGACACGTTCCGAGTTCATCCGGTTCCTCCCGAACTCTCGAATCAGCCCTCTTCGTCCAGAGACGCCAAGGACGTGATGAGTATATGATCCGAGACGTTCCGGACCCTTTCAAGCTCACCCTTATCGAGCCAGAAACCCTTGCACGACGGACAGGTGTCCAGGATCAGGCTATTGAACTGAGCCGGATGCACCTTGTCGAGAACGGTTCCCGTCTCACATCGAGGGCAGAATAGCTCGAGATCCTCCCCGGTGGCCCCTGCCTCTCCAAAGTCAATTTTCTCGATGTCCAAGAAGAAATTATCGTCCAGTTTCTGGAGCTCCTCCGGGTCCAGCCAGATCCCCTTGCACTGCGGGCAAAGATCGATCTCGACGATGTCCGCTCCCTCGCCGCGGACTTTGACCTCCAGCTCCACACCATCACATCGAAGGCATTTCATGTTCCCTCCTAAAACGGAAATTGAAGCGGCACTAAAAATCACCGGTATCGACGACTTTGGGGATCTCGTCCACGAAACTCTCGCGCAGCTCCATCACCTCGTACACCATGCCCTGCCGGGTCGCGATGAAAAACGCGTTGGGTTTCCGTACACGGCCCTCGATGACAGTCTCCTCCAGCCGAATCACCCCGTCTTTCCCCTTCTTCTGGGCGCTGCCGGAGGCGCCGGCCCCAAGGATGAGGACGACGACCGTGAAAGCGGCAAGAAATCGAAAAAAGAAATTACCGTTCATGCCAGCCTCCTTTTTAAATAAAAACAGTTTCAATCCAGCAGCTCCGAAAGTAGGTCGACAATGGACCGGGCGTCATTGTTCACTCGGGTCACGACCAGGACAGTGTCGTCGCCGGCAACGGTCCCTAGGATCTCCTTGTAACACCCGTCGTCAATTGCGAGCGCAACCGGCTGAGCGCTTCCCGTGGATGTCTTTACGACCACCAGGTTATTAGCCTGATCGACCCTCGTCACGAGCCTCCTCAGCGTGCCTGTGGGATCAGGTATCTGGGGCAAATCCGCAGCACCGGCGTTCCGGAGGGTCGTGTATCCCCCTTTTGATTTCATCAGGTTCAGGTCGGCAATATCCCGCGATAGCGTCGCCTGGGTAACGTTGAAACCATTCTTTCGAAGCTCCTGCGCCAGCGCCGCCTGGCTGGGAACCCGATGTCCACGGACAATCTCCAGGATGGCTTGCTGTCGAGTTCTCTTTGACATTCGAACTTTCCGGGGCAAAAAAAGGCCCTTCACTAAAAAGAAATCCCCAATAATACCTGCAATGTCTGTGGAATCGTCAGATCATTGTCAGTAAAAGAATTGTCCGTGGTGTCGTCGCCGTCGGGATCCACTGTCCCCTTGAACCCACCGAGGGGGAAAAGGACGCCGTACTTGAGACCCATGTGGAAGTTGTCCGAGGACACATACATCACCTGAGCGTCGAGCTCCACACCCAAATTCGACGAGTTGTCGCTGATGGTCGTTTCGTCGTAGACCGCCCGACTGTAAATAACATCGAACTGTATTCCCAGCTGCTTGCCCATGGCGCTGCGCAGGAAGTCGTAGCGAAGCCATGGATTGAAGTAGTAGCTCTGGGACACGCTGCCCAGGATGTGATGGTACATGATGAAGTCGTTGCTGAAAGCCGGGTTGAACGAGAACGCCGTAAACCGTTGGCTGCCCGGGTTGTTGGGTTGATCGAAGGTGGTCGGCGCGTTCAGCCCTTCCACATCCTCGTCGCCCGAGGCGAACCCGAACTCCAATCCGATCCTCAACTGATCCGAAAGCAGACCGTAATCCGCCTGGATCACTCCTCCCCACTGGGTGAGGGTGAGCGCGCGGGCGTCGTCGAACTCCGTGAGATCAATATCCGGGTTGCCTATTTCGCCGTAGATCAGGGCGATCTCGATCTCCAGGTGGAAGGTGTCGACCAGCAGCTGGAACCAGAGGTCGGGAGTGATTGCCCACATGTCGCGACGATAGAAATGATAATTGGAATACGCTTCCGATTCCCGCTGCGCGACCGTGTTGTTCGCCTGGAACGAAAGTACCTGTGAGCGGTAGGTGAAGTGCAGACCGGTGTTCACGATCCAGTCGCCACGCTTGATCATGGCCCGTTGATCTTCCTCGTCGTGCATGTAGGCCAGGATCCCCACCAGCTGGTAGGCGTCGTCGAGCTGCGCCGCATCGAACGGTCGCCCGGCGGAGGAGACCATGGATACTCCCTCGCTGGGAAAATCGAAGGCGGGGGCGATGAGCCAATCGTTGATCTTGGTGGCGAACATCAGGCGGTCCACCGTGTCGCCGAAGTCCTGATCGATGCCGTTTCCGGCATTGTGCACCATCCCGAGACCCCAGTGATCGGCCATACGCCCGAACCGGAGCTGTCCTATGGGCGTCAACACCTCGCCCCACGCACGCCGCACCACGATCATGTCCCGGTAGGAGTACGGCGCCCCCATATTGTAGCCCTGGATAGTGGCCACGTTGATGTTCTCTCCAGAACCGTAGTACTGATGGAGCCTGGGGGAAGATCCGAGCATCACGTTGTCGAGGAAGTCTATCTGGGACTTGATCCACACCTCCTCACTGATGTTCAGCGTCGGCTCCACCCGCAGTCGCATATTGGCGCCCGCCAGCGTGGGGTTGACACATGACCTTCGCCCGCCGTCCTCGCGGCAGTCCTCCCCGAGATAACCTTCGGGATCGTCCTCGGCGGTCACCACCTGCTCCAGGGGGTGGTTGAACAGGGCGTCGTCATTGCGGATGTAGAACTTGTGATACAGCTCGGGGCGAACCCGGAAGTAGCCGTGCAGTTCGATGATCTCCAGATCCCGCTCGGTCCAGTCTTCCACTGCCTGGGCCGACGCGCCGTCCTCCGAGAGGAAGCCGTCGTCGCCGAGATCCGCCTCGGGATCCATGTCACCGAGGGCGTCCATGTCCAGGTCAATGATCAGGAGCGGCTTGAGATCCATGGACTCGTCGGCGGCCTCGTCGTCTTTCTCGTCTTTCTCGTCTTCCTCGCCTTCCTCGCCTTCGCCTTCCACCCCGCCGTCCGAATAGTTTTCGTCGCCGGTCTTTTCCCCTTCGTCTTCTTCATCTTCATCCTGGGCCATGGCCGCAGGAGCTACGGCGAAGAGAATCGCGACACCGATCAGACAATGCCAGCACCGAATGGTCAAAATCATTCCTCCTTCGAATACCTCGACAAAACAGTTGACGTTAAATTAACTTCCTCGATTTTGAATTCGACATATATGTCAATGTCGGCTTGCCGTAAAGTCGAAGGCACAGTGAAATTGGTTTGATCCGCCGCGATGGTGGATTCCGAAGCAGTCTACGGAAGATCGAACATGTAGATGGCGTCGCCGGATGTGGCTTTGTACATGTGTACGAAGACCTTGTCGCCCCAGATGCGAGGTGTGGTTTTTGCCCGACCGGGCAAATTGGTGATCTTGAACTCGGTGGACGTGTCGATGTTGTAACCCCAGATTTGCACACCGGCGAAGCTGCTACCATTGTTTGGGTCAGCGCTGTCCCGGTAGTCGGCCCACACGATGATGTTGTCATGAACGTCCGGGTAACAGGCGATCCACGCGCCGCTGGTGATCTGGGTTGTGGTGCCTGTCGAGATCTCGTACATGAAAACGGCCGAGTGGTTCCAATTCCCCATGCCTCCGCTGTCGCCGAATTGCAGATCCATGTACACAACACGATCTCCGTGAATCCTGGGATGAAGCTGGATTTCGGTGTCATCGGTAATCTCGGTGAATTGCGAAGCGGAAAAATCGTACGCGCGGATATTGTAGTCGTCCATTTCGGTTGTGTACCAGACCACCACGTCGCCCCACATGCTGTTGCGTCCGCCATAGCCGTCGGGGGCGCGCTCCTCGTAGATACCCGGCGTTTCAATGTCGAAAACGCAAAGGGGCCATGAGTCCATCACGTCCCCGCAGCCGCCCGTGGAGACGAAACGGGTTCCGTAAAGGTCGGAGTACTTGGCCGGGTTGGGAAAGTCGGTGCCTACCTTTGAGCGGTGGTAAACAAGTTGCTGGATCTCTGCTTCGAGATCCGCGCAGATGACGTCACTGAAAGCAACAGTTCCGTCCCCCGCCAGCTTCGAATAACACACCGTTTGCTCGTAGATAGCTGGATATAAGTTAGCGGAATCCGAGTATTGGCCGATACTGATGGCCGGGTATACGTTGGGAATAGTGAGTTGCTTTTCCTCGGCATGATTTACCACGTGAGTAATGAATACGGTTCATCCGGATCCAGCCGTGCTGACATGAGCGGGGTGTGCTGAACGAGGGTCTCGTCGAGGGATTCAACTGACAGGAAACAGAGAGGGAAGTAGACAAAGTGGACAACGGACGCTCAATG
>SDBV01005722.1_pt1 | contig 17462 bp, 19 predicted proteins | sample 2277081 | NCBI WGS metagenome assembly SDBV01 (sample SAMN10402039, study PRJNA504765) | marine sediment metagenome | isolation source: marine sediment core GS10_PC15, 223 cmbsf | place: Arctic Ocean: Southern Knipovich Ridge | collected 2010 | reverse complement strand
CCCCTTGCGGATACCCAATTGTGGTATATGGATACAACCGTATTGAATAAATAACAATCTGCCTCCAACGTAGAGACGCCCAAATTGGGCGTCTCTACAAGGATACATCGCGAATAACAGACCAGACCCCCGACAGAGATACGATACAATCAGCAATAACAGGAAATATCAAAAAAGGGTACCCGCAAGGGGCACCCCAACATTTATACAATGAATTGATGATGTTTCACGTGAAACATTATCTGTATTTATTAATAACCTCTTCCATTTTTCCCCACATATCATCCTTTTCAGCTGCTGTAAGAAAGGTAGCATAAAGGTTTTTCTTAATAAGATCAAAAATTTCAGTAAGAGAAAATATATTATTATCCAGTAGATTAAAATATTCCTCAATCAGCTCCATTCCGAATATGGTTGGATCATCAGTGTTTACTGTAACGTACATACCCCTGTCATAGAACTTTCTAATTGGATGGTTCTTATAGGATGTTACATATTTTTTGGTAAATATATTGCTCATTGGACATATCTCAAGAGGCAGTTGGGTTTCTTTTAGATAATCCATAAGCTTTTCATCCTGAATTGCACTAATACCATGACCTATCCTTGATACTTTCAGATCCTTAATACTGGACCAGATTGATTCCGGACCAACATCTTCACCAGCATGGGCTACAACGTTGAGGCCGGCGTTTCTTGCTATTTCAAAAACCTCTTTATAGTCTTCTGCCGGTCCTTTGTTTTCGGCCCCACCAAGACCTATACCAATAATAGAGGGCTTCCTGTGTTTTAAGATGAGGTTCAAATTGTTTAAGGCATTTTCAGGACCAAAACTTCTGGAAACATCAATAAGGAACCTGATCTCTATACCATCTTCTTCTTTTATACGTTTAGCACCCTGATCAAGGTGTTGCATCATCACATCGAATTCGAAACCATTCATTAGAAATTTTGAAGGAGCAAAAAATATCTCTGCGTAGATTATATTATTTCGTTTTAGATAATTCCTTGCATCATCCATTTGAAGGGTTAAGTCGTCTTCTTCTCTATAGCAGTTTTGGATTACATTTAAAAAAAGGTCAATAAAATCATTTAGATTTTTTATCCGAAATCTTTTGATAATATCTGTACGATCATTAATTCCTGGAATTTCCAGCTTGTGTTTCTGAATGAGTGACCAGATAGTATCTACACTTGCCATTCCTTCCATATGCAGGTGTATCTCTGTTTTCGGTATCGAAAACAGAATGTCTCTATAGTCTTTCGAAGTTAGTTTTTTATTCTGCATTTGCCTTTCTTCTGTTAGTTACAATGCCTTAATCTGGATAAGCCGTGTTATGGGCTCCTTTACTGATTAACGGCAAATATTCCTATAACCATTAATAAAGTTTGGGTACTACTATTTTACATATATATAGTAGTATCCTTCTATATATAATTCTACTACAGAATAAACTTATTACAATAATTTTTTTAACAAATGAGGCTGTCTGGTACCCTGTAGTTTACTAATCATGCACTTAAGTATACTGTGTATTGCCATATACCAGTCGTCTAACCACACACTTAATCCATCTGGTACGAGCCGAAGGCTCCTATCAGTATTCGAATTTTTAAACTAAGCCTCTATTCAGAGGGAACGAGGTCGAGTACGACCCCGAGTTAGAGGGATTATTATTATGGAAAGACTGACTAAAGTTAGGGGGTGGCCTTAATTAAAAAAGACCCTCCTGGAAAAGGGCCCTGAAAAAACAGCAACTGAATTAAACTGCTTCTACTGATTTGACCTCTGGTATTGTGTCCTTGAGGTACTTCTCTACACCCTGTTTAAGGGTTATCTGTGACATAGGGCATCCAAAGCAGGCACCTGTAAGTCTTACTTCAACTACTCCATCTTCTCCAAAGCTTACAAACTCAATATCTCCGCCATCAGCCTGGAGTGAAGGTCGAATATCATCAAGGGCCTGTTTAATTTTATCTATCATATGATTCTCCTGTAAGGAAAATACTCAAATTGTAGAGACTGGTCAAGGGGGAAAAGGGGAGAAAGGAGTATGGAGACGGGAGGCCGGAAGAAAGGAAGAGATAGTATTAGGATTTTATTTGATGGTAAGACTCAACGATTTCTTCCCGTCTCCTGTTTCCGGTCTCCATTCTCCTTCATTTTAATAATTTGGGGTTACAGAGCAACCTTAATTTAGGCTATACTCCCTCCTATGAATGGGAAGATAATGGTATTTGCTAATCAAAAGGGAGGAGTTGGTAAGACTACCACCGCTGTCAATGTAGGTGCCTTTATGGCAGAAGAGGGGAAGAAGGTCCTTCTTATCGATTTTGACCCCCAGGGGAATATGTCCAGCAGTGTAGGGGCAGATAAAGATAAGCCGGGTATCTATGAGGTTATAACTGGCAATCTGTCTCTGAAAGATGTTATTCAGGAGACGACTGTTAGAAATCTCAGTATTGTATCCTCCAATGTAAATCTGGTAGGGGCGAATGTAGAGTTAGTAGATGCTGATCGAAGAGAGTTCTATCTTAAGAATGCAGTAATGCAGGTGATGGATAATTGGGATTATATTCTTATTGATTGTCCCCCTTCTCTTGGACTTTTAACACTTAATGGGTTAACTGCCGCACAGTCGGTGTATATACCAATGCAGTGTGAGTATTTTGCACTTGAAGGTTTGAGTATGCTTCTTAAAACAGTTCAACAGGTTCAGAAAGGATCAAATCCTGACTTAAAACTAGGGGGTATTATATTTACGATGTATGACTCCAGGACAAGACTGGCTAATGAGGTAGTTCAGGAAGTGACCGGTTATTTCAAGGAAAAGGTTTTTAAGACAGTCATTCCCAGGAATGTTAGATTATCTGAAGCACCTTCTCACTCAGTACCCATAAATCAGTATGATATGACCTGTATTGGCGCAAAGAGTTATAAAAAGCTCGCAAGGGAGGTATTAGATCGTGTCTAAGAGAGCTCTTGGTAAAGGACTTGAATCTCTGATTCAGCAGTATGAAGAAGAATCAGAAACATCTTTTGATGAAGGTGTTAAAGATATTCAGATAAAACTTGTTATTCCAAATCCGGATCAGCCTCGAAAAACATTTGATGAAGAAGCTCTGGAAGAACTGGCGGACTCAATCAGGGAACAGGGTGTTATACAGCCCATAATTGTTGAGGAAAATGGTGGCAGATATATAATAATTGCCGGGGAACGAAGATTTAGAGCATCCCGGCTTGCGGGACTGGATACAATTCCAGGACTTATAAGAAAGTATACACGTGAACAAAAGTTAGAGATTGCTCTTATTGAGAATATTCAGAGAGAGGATCTTAATTCTATTGAAGAGGCAAGAGCATATCTATCACTGATGAATAATCTTGACTTAAGTCAGGAGACTGTTGCTCAAAAGGTAGGAAAAAAAAGATCAACAATTGCCAATAGTCTCAGACTGCTTAAACTTCCGGAGGATATGCAGGAATCTTTAAAGAAGGGTGATATTTCAGCAGGACATGCCAGGGCTATTTTATCTGTTCTTAATCCTTCAGATATGAGGATTCTGTTTTCGCGGATTACATCAAATGGTCTTTCTGTACGGGAATCTGAGCAGCAGGCGGCCAGTCTTAACATTGGTGTAAGAAAAGCAGCACTGCCCCAGGCTAAAGCAGTATACAGTCCTGATCCGGAGATAAGAAGAATTGAACAGAAATTTCTGGATGTTCTTGGTACCAAGGTTACTGTTAAGGGCGGCCTTAAGAAGGGTAAGATTGAGATCGCCTACTACTCTCTGGATGACCTTGAAAGAATTTATGATCTGCTCGTAAAAAACGGAGAATAAACTGCTGAGTTACTTATTCTGCTATTAGCTTGTTTATCAGACTTTCCAGAGCAGCTTCTTCTCTGGTTGCGTTTATAAGGAATGAATTTTCCTCAATATTTCCTAAAATTGCTTCGCCTTCCTCTGGGGATGAAAATGTAATATGTCGGAATTTATTTGTATGATCCTTCATTCTGCTTTGATGAATATTTTCATTGATTTTTCTGTTTATATTTTTTGCCTCATTCAATGTTCTGTTCCAGATATTTCTATCTACTTTTGTCTCTTGATATAAATCTTGTAGAGAGGCAAAAGCATGGGCTGCCTTTCTATCAGAGTATATACTGCTTAACTCACGGTAGCGTAGATGAACTTCTTTCCAGGATAAAATTCTTTTATCTTTAATATCTCTAATAAGTGTATTAAAGTCATCTTCCCGAAGGAGCTGTCCCCCTACATTAATCCAATTACTGCGTTTGGTATTCTGGAATTTATTTTTCAAATCATCGAACCTAAGACCCTCCGTATCTGCATAATTACAAAGTACCTTTATGCAGTAGTAGACTATCATTTCTTTGTATATCTTATAAGCTTTAACTGGTTTAAGTATCCGGACTGGATTAATCGAGTATTCCAGAATGCCTGCATCAATCTCCAGTATATCCGGAACTATCTGTTCTGATTCAAGGAGCTCTTTACCCTTTTCCCTGAGATTAATTCCTTTGTTTTCTCCACCTTTATTCAACCTGGCAGTCCATTCCTCCAGAAATTCAAGGCTATCAAAAATTTCTTCCACTGTATCAGGGGCCAGGTACTCAGACTCAATGATGATGCTTTTGTCGATTCTTCTATCCCGTTGTTTGAACTTCCATGAATTACGGGTTAGAGCGTACATATTGTGCATGAACCAGTAGGCAGGCATTATATGAAGATAGCTTGTGTGGTGATCCAGTGAAATCAGTGAAAAGGGTGTGGGTACCTTCATTTCGTGCAGGAAATCATTTTTTGCCAGAATTGTAAATGAAGCAAAACTACAGTTATGTTTTGTGCTTGAACTTAGTGCGGTCCAGAAACCTCTTCCAGCTGAAATTTCACCATCTGCACTTCTGGAATTATGGTTCGAGCCAATCGTTGACCCAGCTCCAATATTGGACTGCCCCTTAAGGAGGGAAGCTATTAGAAATGAATTATTGTGGTGCTGTTCATGAAAGGGAAGAACCATGGAGCTGTTGACTTCACAGCAGCTGACTGTTGAATTTTCTCCGAGAAAGGAGTTGAAAAAATTTGCCCCATATTTAAGAGATGAATGATTAGCAAGAATGAAATCCACGGCTCTTGCCCCATGACTGATTTCTACACCATATCCTACTATTCCATTTTTAAGGTCTGCATCTTCTCCTATTACTGAGGGTATTTCTTTAGAACTGTTAACGGTAATGTTTTCAAGATGACTTACTCCAAATATCCGGCTATAGTGTCCTAAATTGGTATCTCTGATAATCCTGCAGCTCCTTAGTACAGAAAAACGTCCTATGCAGGCTCTTGAAGCTGTAAGATTATTTTCTTCAGACTTTTTCAGGGTGTCAGTAAAAAAAGTAAATCTGGACAGAAGTTTCTTATCTCCTCTGAATTTTGCCCATAGGTGGCAGTCTCCTGTCTCCATACTGTGGAAAGGTAGAATCGCACGTGACCCGCTTTCATTAATTACCGAGATCCAATTACGGGAACCATCCTCTTTAAGGTACCCATTACCAAAAAGGGGATTTTCGGATACAGAAAGTTCGTCAATATTGAAAATTAGTACATTGCTTTCAATTGTATAACCTGATATATATTTTGCATTATGAATTGCGCAGTTATCACCTACTTCTGAAGATACTATCATGCTGCTATAGATGCCCGTTGGCAGCTTTAAATTCTCATATGCTAAAAACTTATCAGTAAAGATTCCTATCTGTATTTCTCCAATAAAAGTAGAATTCTGTATTCGCAATGGATCAAATCCCTCTTTGACTCGAATTTTTTCCCAGTTTTCAGAATTGTTGCCTCCGGCTTTGAGAGCTGCTATTTCTATATCGATAAGTTTTCTGTATCCGGCATCATTATTAGTTAAAATCATCGAAATCCCCCTAGAGCTTATATTGCCTTATTATCTACAATAAATGTTATAGTAGCAAATATATTGGAATTACTCACACTGGTTCCCGCAGAAATCTTCAAAAAATGAAGGTTTCGCTATAAACCAGCATTAATACAAGGACAATTGTTTTTGGTCATTCTGCTTTAATTAAACTTGAAAATATATCTGTTATATATCTCCCAGAATGGCTCTATTGCCATTTATTAAAAGCTATGGTACGGTTTTTATTTGAAAAATAATGATATTCGGAGGAAATATGGACATATCAGAGCTCTCTGAGGGGCTATATGCAGAGATTAATACTACTAAAGGTGAAATAATCCTTAATCTTGAATACAAAAAAACGCCAATGACGGTTTCTAATTTTGTAGGGCTTATTGAAGGTTCTCTTAACAGGGAAGAGGAAGATGAACCCTTCTACGATGGTTTGAATTTTCATAGAGTGCTCGATAATTTTATGATTCAGGGAGGATGCCCTCTTGGCACCGGTACCGGCGGCCCGGGTTACAGTTTTCCGGATGAGTTTGATTCTTTTCTTCGTCATGATAGCCCGGGAACACTTTCGATGGCTAACAGCGGAGCCGCTACAAATGGAAGTCAGTTTTTTATTACCCATGTTGAAACTCCCTGGCTCAACGATAAGCATACAGTTTTTGGAAAAATTGTAGGTAATATGGATGTAGTTAATTCTATAAAACAGGGAGACAGGATCGAATCAATTAGAATCCATCGAAAGGGTGCCGGGGCAGAGGCCTTTGCTGTAACCCGTAAAGATTTTGAAGAGATGGTTGAACGGGCCAGAGCAGAGCTCATTGATTTCTAGATGCAGCAGCTGGTTTTTATAGCCATAGGCGGAAGTGCCGGAGCAGTATCCAGATACCTGGTTTCCAGGGGTATAAATATGCTGTCGACCGATATCTTCCCCTATGGTACTTTGGCTGTAAATATTGTCGGAGCATTTCTAATAGGCTTTCTTTTTTCAATTTTTAATGATGTTGTTATTCCTGTTCACTATAAATCCATGATAACAATTGGTTTTCTTGGGGCATTTACTACATTTTCAACCTACTCCTTGGAATCTGTCAATTTACTAATGAGTGGTGAATATAAAATTGCTGCCTTAAACATATTACTAAATAACTTTTTCTCTCTTGCTGCAGTTATGTGAGGGATCTTACTTTTCCGGCTGATTCAGCAGCAGGGAGCATAAAAAGGGAATTCGTCAGATAGAAACACAATATGGTATAATGGCGTAGAGGAGGGTTTCAAACCCTCCCCTACGCAAACAGGAGATCACCATGAAAATATCAGAAAAGGATGTAATTTTACGGATCTATCTTGGTGAGAGTGATCATATAAAAGGCAGACCACTGTATGAGCAGATAGTGATTAAAGCGAGAAAGCTCCATCTTGCAGGGGCTACGGTTCTCCACGGAATACTTGGATTTGGTGCGGACAGCAGGATACATACTTCCAAATTATTGTCCCTGTCTGATGATCTTCCTGTGATAGTGGAAATTGTGGATACAGAAGAGAATATTAATAAGCTTCTTCCATATATCGATGAGCACATTTCAGAAGGGCTTGTTACCATGGAGGATGTGAGAGTTATCAAATACCGTCGTGGCTGATATTATTCTGCGTAGTATAGCTATTTTGGAGGAAAACAGTGAAGAAAAAAATTATTATTATAATATTTATTCTGGCTGTTTTTGTTCCTGTTTTTGCTGATTCACCCCTTACATCCTCACCCTTTTATAAGGCATATTCTGAATTAAATATAATTAAAGTAGCGAAAGCCAAGGGAATTTTGAACATGGAGATGGCAGAGTATCTTTCTTCGGGATCTGTTACTCTTGATTTAAAGGCCGCCCTTATAAATGCTCTTTCCCGGAGTTTTGAGGGGAACTATAATTCTGAACTTTACAGCTATTATCTTTGTCTTAAATATGGAAGCCCTTTAGAAAATCTTGATAATACTGGCCTTTCTCCGGATGAGTTGTTTAGTTTAGGATATCTAAAAGCAATGGATGATTATTTTGATGTGCATAGCAGCCTTAGCTTACTCGATCTGGCTATGGAGAGTCTTGATGATAGTCTTACTGCAACTCTAATATATACCCTGGTTCAGACTCAGGAAATGATGCAGAGCCAGGACTGGAGTGGGATTTATCCATCGTTTGAAGAAGTTATAAATGATGAGATGCTTAGGGTTGATATCCGGCCGGAGGCTGTCGGAATTATACTTGATTACATAGTTTTATACAAATAATCCTTCAACCAAAGTAACAGTTAATCTGTCGAAAGAATCAATTATCAGATCAGCTGCCGTTAGATCCTGGTTCCCTGAACCAGGGTTTTTATACCCAATACACTTCATTCCTGCCTGGACAGCTGCATTTACACCGTTTTTGGAATCTTCAATTACCAGGCAGTTTTCCGGTTTAACTCCGGTTAATTCGGCAGCTTTCAGGAAAATCTCAGGATCGGGTTTTCCATTATTAACATCATCACCGCTTATTCTGACAGGGAAATATTCGTTTATTTTGCAGCTGTCCAGAATGAAACCTATCTGTTCCTGAGGAGAAGATGAAGCAATTACCAGACGAAAACCGGAATACCTAAGCTTTTCAAGAAAATCGGATACTCCATGAATGGAATGTATTGATTGCCGGCTTTTTAAAAATTTTAAAAAGCCCTTACGTTCTGAATCAATAAGATCAGAAACAGTTTGTGTCAGTTTGAAAGTCTTTTTTATAATTGTCCACATAGTCCTGCTGTTTGTACCTACAAAGGTCTCATGCACCTCTGGAGAGACAACGATACCCAAAGATTGAAAGACCTCACGCTCAAACTCAAAATGAAGAGGTTCACTATCGATGAGTACTCCATCCATATCAAAAATGATACATTTATCTGAATTCATTATTTATTATCTTTAAAAAAATCCCTGAATACCTTCGAAACATCATCACCAATTCTGGTAATTCTCTCTCCCAGATTTTTAACAACCTGTATAACAGGATCTGCTTCTTTGGCAGTTTCATCCCTGTAAAATTCAAAACCCCTTTTTATGTCCTCAGCCATCGTGTTTTGTTTGCTTCCTCTTCTTTTATAGTCTCCGCCAATAATTTTGGAATATTCTCCAGAAGCAATCCAGTTTCTGAGCTCTGTTAAGCGGATTACAGGAAATGGATGAGAGGTCCATACTGTGTTAAGAACTTTATATAGGCCGTCCAGCAATTCTCTGCTGTTTTCATACTCATCTGCCTGAATAAAGAAATCATTCATGTTTAATTCTGAAGGATTATCTCCTCCTGCCATACGCATCAATACTGAAAAACCGGGCTCTTCCTTCTGTACTGCAAGTAACCCTGCTCTGTCGGCAGAGAGCTCACTCTTGCGGTCCCACTCCTTTAGTGCTGCAATAATTGGGAGCATAAGCAAATCAGGTACAGGAACTGCTGTTAGAGATATATTCAGCATCATCCAGAGAAGGGTTTTATAGAGGGAGTGGCCGCTAATAATATGTCCCATTTCGTGAGCAAGGACACACATTAATTCTTCTGAATTTAATCCGGCAACAAGTTCACTGTTTATTACTATAAATGGATTTTTTACACCGTATACACCTGCATTAAAAAAAGGACTTCGGGTAACAAATACTTCAGGAATATATTTCCAATCAAAAACGGCTGAAGTTTTCCGTATAAGCTGATGCAGAATAGGGAACTGATTTGGTGAAGTTCGTATTGAAGAGGAGAGATGGAGCAATTTTATGGATTTTTCGGTAGTGAGCCCAAACAGTGCCTTTATAATCTCATCGAATCCAGGTATTTGCTTAAGGGTTGTAAGAGCGGCCTTATCAGCCGGATGTTCCCATGCTCCTGAATCGATATCTGTAAGTATTTTTTGTCCAGGTATTAGCATTTTTAATCCTCCTTAAAAGTATTAATTTATCTTCTTTTCGTAATTATATCCGTATTGGTACATGTATAGGCGATTTTTAACATTAATTCAGAACTCTGCAATTACTCTGCATGGTAAACCTGACATTCCGGAGAAATTAACCGGCGCTGTATAGATCCTGAATGGATTATTTTTAACTTTTCGATACAGAAGATCCAGATTTGCTATGTTTTCAACAACAAAAACATCATTATCCGCACAATGCTGATCGGTTGGAGTATGTTCTCCTCCTCTCCGTAAACCTGCTCCATCAATCCCTATCATCTTTATCTTTTTAGTTAGTAAAAAATTAATCAGCTCCATGGATAACTGCGGATGTTCTGTGAAATAGGTTTCAGAACCATATTTGGTTTTCCCCAGGAATCCTGTATAGAACACAATAAAATCATCTTCCTGAATGGCAGAGGTTTCAATGTCCTTTAACTCTATATCTCTTTCTACGATATCAAGTGCTTTTATTACTTTACCCCGGAGTTTCCAATAGTCTAAAGAAAATTCCCTGTTCATTCCATCGAAATGGGTTCCCAGATGCCCCAGTCGAATCATTCTTTCATTTTCTGTAAACTCATTTAAGAGATTGGTATCCACACTTAATGTAAGGTCAATTCTCATCCTTTCCTCCAGTCTGTTATGGCAGCTTAAGACCGATTTCCTCTTCCATCTATATGCTATTATTCCGAATTGTCGGTATTTGCAAGCTCCAGGAGCTTATTTACTGTTTTCCAGTTTCTTGTTGTTGCTGTCACTTTTAATTGTTTTTCCAGGAAGCCGTTGGACAGTTTTGTTTTTCCATAACCATCAGGGCAGTACAGATAAACAGCTTTCTTCGCAATCCGGATCAATTCGGTACCTGATTTCTTATCCATAATATTAGCTACCGGAGGTATGGTGGGTACCCTGGAAAGGAATGTTACATGTAGTTTTGATATATCCCTGTCTCTAAAAGGTGTGGATTCAATAATCTCTTCTAATCCTATCGGTGTTAGTACAAGAACTTTGACATCGTATCCATATTTACTATTGATCTGTTTCCCAATAGCGGATTCCAGATTATAAGTATTTTGTTCTGCTGATTTAAACACAACATTTCCACTTTGAATATATGTTTTAACTTCCCTTAAACCTATTGTTTCATACAGGTTCCTGAGCTCATCCATCTTAATCCTGTTTTTTCCATTGACATTAATACCTCTCAGGATCGATATGTATGCTTTCATTATCATCTCCCTCTAAATCACTTTATCGGGCCAGGGATGGCTTTTATTATTATAATCAGGATAAATATCCATATAAAGATGAAGATTGCTGCTATGAGCATATTTGGAATAAGTCGTTGATCTCTACCCGCTGCCTTTGACCTGCACTCCTCTATAATTTCTGTTGGAATCATTTTAATAGATAAAGAAATCAATAATGGGAGAATAATCAGATCGTCCAGATAACCGAGTACTGGAATAAAATCAGGGATAAGGTCTATTGGACTTAAAGCATAGGCAACAGTAAAGATAATCAGCAATTTCGGCAGGAGAGGTAAGCGAGGATCATGATAGGAAAAATACAGGGCTAAAATTTCCTTTTTTAATTCAGATGCTCTGGATTTTAGAAAAGGTAAAAATCCGGGTTTATTCATTGCCTGTCTGATACCAACTGAAAAATCCTTTCCCAGGCAACTATATCTTTTTTTTTGGGATGTTCATAGTTTTGTTTGAATAAGCGGTGTAAAAACAGGCATGCTGCCCCCGCACAAATCTCTTCATCTCCCTTGTATGAGGAAGCGATGGAATATTTTTCCCGCTCTACACTAAGGTAATTATTAACCATGGAACCATCCAGTATTTCCTTAATAAGTGGTATCTTATCCTTTAAATCCCCGCCGAAAATAATGGCTTCCGGGTCAATTACCGATACTATTGGCCCAAGGGTTACAAGGATTTCCTCTACAAATTCCTGAAGGACAGCATCGTCGTCATGAATCTTAGCTAACCGGCTTAGAGGGATGGATACCTGGTTTTCGGGGCCGCTGGTTTTTTCCCAGAAAACACTGCGCAGCTCACCTGCCTGATTGTGAGCTCCATAGAGCATGTGTCCATTTACTACCAGACCTATTCCTATGCCCATACCCGTACCAATGTGTTTATCCATATTGTAGGCTGTACTGCTGGCCAGCAGGTATAGTAATGTGGAGTAATGTTTACTCCATGGGGGAAAGAGCTCTCCCCATGCGCCGGCATTCGCATCATTCTCTACGAAGACAGGATAGTTGAACTGGTCGGATATCTCTTTTTGGAAATCATAATTTTCAAGTTGGAAAACAAAGGAGCGGTCTATGCTGTTGTTTATTGGGTCAATAGTTCCGGAGATTGCAATGACTGCACCAATAATAGGGATTCGAGTGTATTGTAATTGTGCTTCTATCCCCTGCAGGATCGTGGTACAGTTAAACCTGAACTCGTAAAAAAGGTGAGGAAGTGTTTCGTGTAAAACAAAAACAATTTCTCCATAAGGGTTCAGAACTGCAACATTATAACTTTTCAGGTTGATTGCTACCCCGATAGTATAGCCAAAATTCTTATTTATTTGCAGTATAATTGGTGGTCGCCCACCTTTTCCATTCGGTTTTACCTGAATTTCCCTAAGAATGCCGTATTTCAAAAGTTCGGGTACTATTGTTGTAACAGTTGACCGGTCAATCTCCAGCTCCCTGGCTATGTCTATCCTGCTGATTCCCTGTGTTCTATGGATAATTTCCAGTATTTTTGAGATGTTTTTTTTCTTTTGATCCTGTTGATACCCCGTAAGCTGCTCCTTGCTAGTATTATTTTCATACTTTGTTCTTTCAATAAACAATTATTATGTAGAGTGGCCTGTCACGTCAAGAACAAATAATAATAAAAAACTTGACAGAATAGAATAATAGTATATAATGATTGTTGTCACAACAATCATATGTGATAAATATTTCTTCATTAACCATAGGGGGTTATAAATGAAAAAAATAGTGTTTGGGTTGGTATTTCTGCTATCTTTCAGTCTGTTGTTCGCAGCGGGGGGCAAGGAAAATCAGAAAGCAGCCCCAAGAGAATTAAGCTTGTTCCATTTTAAAGTGAGTCAGGTTGAGCAATGGCAGGAAATAGTCAATGAATATGCAAAGGTAGAGCCTAATGTTAAACTTGTAGTAGAGACAGTAGGCGGAGCATCAGACTGGACGACTACTCTGAAAACAAAATTTGCAGCGGGAAATGGCCCTGATATTTTTGTTGTTGATGGTCCTGCACTAGCTAAAAGTTTTTCTGAATACCTGACGGATTTGTCTGATCAGCCCTGGGTTAGCCATGCAGTCCCTTCGGCAAAGAAGCCTATGACCTTTGATGGTAAGCTGATGGGAATGCCCTTCAATTTGGAAGGATACGGATTTATCTACAATAAGAAGATATTCCGGGATGCAGGAATAACCAGGACACCTGTGACCGTACAGGAACTAAAGGCCGCAGCAGAGAAAATACAGGCCATAGGTATAACTCCTTTTGGAAATGGCTACTCCGAATGGTGGGTTATCGGAATGCATCTTATGAATATTCCTTTCGCTTCCCAACCGGATCCGGCTGCATTTTTTGCAGCTCTTGACAATGGAACTGCATCAATTGCAGATAATGCCATTTTTCGCACATTTAAAGATACTTTTGATTTGACAATTAAATATGGAAATAAAAACCCGCTTACAACAGACCATAATGCGCAGATGACACTGTTTAATACCGGACAGGTTGCCATGGTTCAGCAGGGAAACTGGAAAGAGGTAGGGATCTATGAAGCAAATTCTGATGCGGAAGTTGGACTCCTGCCGATTCCGGTAAACAATGATCCGACTGTTTCTGGCAGGATACCGGTGGGTGTTCCCTTTTATTGGGTCGTAAATAAAGATTCAACTATGAAGGAAGATGCGAAGAAGTTCCTTAACTGGATGGTTACTTCCGAGGTTGGCAGACATTACATCACAGCAGTGTTTGGCTATATCCCGGCATTTGATAATATTAGTTCAGATCTTCTTGGGGGGTTAAGCAAGGATATTTTAACTTATGCTTCCCAGGGGAAAACCATCCCATGGTCGTTTACAACCTGGCATGATGGTATGTATAACGAATTTGCAGAGCATACTCAAAAATATGTGGCAGGTAAAATTTCGTACGATGAAATGCTTAGGGGCATGCAGGCTTCCTGGGAAAAACTTGCTGACTAGTTACAGCTGCAGTTCCATGGAAATTTTCCATGGAACTGCGATTTAACTTCTGGAGGAAGTATGTCTAAATTGAAAAGTCATCTGGAAACCCTTGGGTTGACAACTGCCTTCATCGGGCCGACACTATTTTTTTTTATACTGATTATTGCCTATCCTTTTTTTTCAGGAATTTATTATAGTTTCACAGAATGGAATGGAGTAAATGCCAGGGCGGTTTGGGTTGGGTTGAATAATTTTCAACAGGTTATTTTGCATGATTCACAGTTTTTTCAGTCATTCTGGTTTACACTTCGTTTTACTGTAACGACATTAATAATTACGAATATCCTTGCATTTGGATTTGCTATGGCTCTGATTCAACCCCTACGAACCAGAGGACTACTTCGCACTGTTTTTTTCCTTCCTAATGTCATCGGTGGGGTGCTTCTGGGGTTTATCTGGCGCTTTATACTGGTGAATGGATTTTCAACCATTGGAGAAATTACGAAACTGAGTTTTTTTACACTTCCCTGGCTGGGCTCTCCCGAGACCGGGTTCTGGGGCCTTGTAATTGTGTATACCTGGCGCTCGGTTGGGTATCTCATGATTATTTATATTGCCCATCTTTTAAATATTGATTCACAACTTATGGAAGCTGCACATATGGATGGAGCCGGCGGTTTCTATATGTTCACCCGTATAATTGTACCCATGTCCATGCCTGCAATAACTGTTTGTCTGTTTTTGGTTCTATCCTGGACATTTAAGAGTTTTGATATAGTTTTTTCACTAACATCGGGGGGACCTTTCCGTTCAACTGAGCCTGTTGCACTGAATATTTATCTCGAAGCCTTTAGATACGGCAATTATGGAATCGGATCAGCAAAATCTATTCTTTATTTCCTTGCGGTTGGAGCAATTACTCTTTTCCAGGTACGACTAACTAAAAGAATGGAGGTTGAGGCATGATTCTATCTAAAAGGACAAATTTTGTAAGTGCCCTCGAGTTTGGCATGGTGCTTATTGCCATTTTATTTCTAGTTCCATTCTATTTTGTTGTGGTAAATTCCCTTAAACCATTCGGGGAGATTCTGAAGAACGCTGCCTCATTGCCAAAGATTATTGCCTGGAGCAATTATACAAATGCATTCAGTAAAATCAAGTTTCTATCAGTGTTTTTCAATTCAGTTTTCATTACCGTTGTATCTATTCTATTTCTTGTAATCATTGGCTCCATGGCATCATGGTGGATGGTTAGAAAGAATACAAAATTCAATGGGTTATTGTTTTTTGCCTTTGTTGCTGCTATGGTTACCCCCTTTCAGTCAATTATGATCCCATTAATGAAAGTTGTAACCAATCTGCATCTATTGAACAGCCGGCTCGGTCTGATTCTGGTTTATCTGGGATACAGCACACCGTTCACTGTGTTTCTATATCATGGATTTATTAAATCAGTACCAATACAGATGGAAGAAGCCGCTCTGATCGATGGTTGCAACACCTTTCAGATATTTTTACATATTGTGATTCCATTGATTCGCTCAATGACCATAACAGTCATAATTCTCCAGACTCTGCTGATTTGGAATGATTTTCTGCTGCCTCTATTAATTCTGTCAAAACGTTCCCTCCACACCATTCCCCTCGCTGTATTCAGTTTCTTTGGACAATACACAAACCGCTGGGATTTTGCTCTGGCAACACTGGTGCTTGGAATGCTTCCCATAGTGATCTTTTTTCTTGTAATGCAAAAATATGTGATAGCCGGTGTTCGTTCCGGTTCAGTTAAAGGATGATTCTTTGAGCAACGGGAACAGGAAGACAATGAATCTCGCTGTACTGGGAGCCGGGAGTCGCGGCCGTGCCTACAGTGAATTCTCCCTGTTAAATCCTGACAGATTAGTAATATGTGCCATTGCTGAACCTAATGAGCAAAGAAGAAATCTATTCGGCCGGAGATTTGGAGTTCCTGAAAAATATCGATATTCTTCATGGAAGGCTCTTCTGCTGGATAAGCCTCCAGCAGATGCTGTGCTTATCGCCACACCGGACAGGGAGCATGTTGAGCCTGCCGTTGCATTTTCCGATTTGGGATATAACATTCTCCTTGAAAAACCAATGGCGGTGGATCATGGTGGTTGTGTAATAATATCTGAAGCTGTAAAGCGAAACAGGGTATTATTCGGGGTCTGCCATGTGCTTCTTTATACTATGCATACCAAACTCGTTAAAGAACTCCTTGGTTCCGGACGAATAGGGGAAATTGTATCTCTTCAGAGGCTGGAGCCAGTAGGGTACTGGCATTATGTTCATTCCTATGTACGGGGAAACTGGAGACGTGAAGACACCAGCAGTTCCATGCTTCTGGCAAAATCCTGTCATGATATAGACTGGATTATCTATATCATGGGCGGGAATGTGTCATCTGTATCCTCATTTGGATCGTTGCATCATTTTTGTAAAGAGAATAAACCTGAAGGTGCCTCAGAGCGCTGTATCCATTGCAGTGTCGAAGCCTCTTGTCCGTATTCAGCAGTACGGTTTTATGGTAAAATTCTTAAGAAAGGGAATTTAGTATGGCCACTGGATACGGTAATCGATGAGTTGAATAACGAAGCACTTGATTCGGCTCTGCAATCAGGTCCCTACGGTCGTTGTGTATATTCCTGTGATAATACTGTAGTGGACAACCAGATAGTCAATCTAAGCTTTTCCGAGAATCAGACAGCAAGCTTCTCAATGGTTGCCTTCACGGATGTTTCCCACAGAAAAACAAGAATCTTCGGTACCAGGGGGATGATTGAAACAGACGGAAACACCATTCAGGTGTATGATTTTCTTAGTGATAATTGGGAAAAAACAGAAGTAGACTCCGCTGGTGCAAGTGCTGCGGAAGGGCACAGTGGTGGTGATTTTAGCCTGATGGACTCATTTATCAAAGCATGGGAAACGGGTGACCATTCCTATATAAAGAGCAATGCTGAGGAAGCCTGTATAAGTCATGAAGTGGTTTTTGCTGCTGAGAAAGCACGAATGGAAAATATGGTAATAAGTCTGGATTAAAATATGCTGTAATGAACCCTAATTGTCTTGTCTGTTTTGCAGTCCAATATTCACAGATATCAGGATAAAATTAATGCTTATGTATACCAATAAGCCAACCATGACCATCTGAGGCGAAAATTTCTGAAATAGCTGGCCACTGAGGAAAGGTAGAGACATTCCTCCCAATGCAGTACCGGTAAAAATAATTCCATTTATCCTTCCGGTTATTCCGATGTTGTTTTCAGTAAATGCCAGTAAATTCGGAAA
>SDBV01005721.1_pt1 | contig 17466 bp, 16 predicted proteins | sample 2277081 | NCBI WGS metagenome assembly SDBV01 (sample SAMN10402039, study PRJNA504765) | marine sediment metagenome | isolation source: marine sediment core GS10_PC15, 223 cmbsf | place: Arctic Ocean: Southern Knipovich Ridge | collected 2010 | reverse complement strand
TGTCAACAAAACATACCTCAGTGACGGCAGTCTGCGAGTTGAGCTTCTGGGCAGGGGAATCGCATGGCTGGATATGGGTACGCCCAAATCGATGCTGAACGCCTCGAATTTTGTTGAAACGGTTCAGCAGAGGCAGGGCCTGATGATAGCATGCCCCGAGGAAATCGCATATCGGCAGAAATGGGTCGATGCAGAGCAGGTACTGAAATTGGCGGAGCCTCTTAAGAAGAATGGATACGGGCAGTATCTGATTGAACTTGTCAAGGACCAGGGCTGATGAAAATAAGTCAAACGAAATTGCCGGGACTTGTGATAATTGAACCACAGGTCTTTGGAGACCATAGGGGATGGTTCCTGGAAGCGTGGAGTAACGAGCGATATAAACAGGCAGGTATCGAAAAAGACTTTGTCCAGGACAATGCTTCGTTTTCACCAAAGGGGATTTTGCGGGGCCTGCATTGTCAAAATCCAGGAGCACAGGGTAAATTAGTGCAGGTACTTTCAGGCGAAATATTTGATGTAGCAGTCGATGTTCGCGTGGGTTCACCCACATTCGCCCAGTGGTATGGCAATAGGATTTCTGCCGACAATCACAGGCAGATGTATATACCGGCCGGTTTTGCTCACGGTTTTTGTGTGCTTAGTGAGACGGCAATTTTTTCGTATAAGTGCACGGAATATTTCAGTCCTTCTACTGAATTTGGTATCATCTGGAACGACCCCGATATCGGCATTGACTGGCCGATAAAGGAACCGACGCTGTCACAGAAGGACTCAACATATCCGAAGTTGGCGGATATCAACCCCAAGGAATTGCCGCAATACGAGGCGGGCAAATGACAAAAAGTACAGGTACGATGGCTATACTTGGCGGCAGAGGGATGCTGGGTACGGACCTGGCGATGGTTTGCGAGCAGAGTGATATTTCCTTCGGAGTTTTTGACCTTCCTGACTTCGACATTACCAATACCGCCCAGCTTACCGAGGTAATCGGTGGCTACGATGCAATTGTAAACTGTGCCGCATATACAAACGTGGATGGGGCTGAATCTGAATCGGCCCTTGCGCATAAAGTCAATGCTGAGGCGGTGGGTCAGCTTGGACGGTTAGCAGCGGAAAAAAACAAATATGTTTTGCATATTAGTACTGATTTTGTCTTTGACGGTAAGATGAACAGGCCCTATGTGGAAACGGATGAGCCGAACCCGATAAGCGAATACGGCAGGAGCAAGCTGGCAGGTGAGCAGGCTTTGTTTGAAAGCGGCTGTTACTGCAGTATAATGCGTGTCGAATGGACTTATGGCAAGGCCGGCAATAACTTCGTAATGAAGTTATTGAAACTGGCTAAAGATTTGGGCAAACTGAAAGTTGTTGATGACCAGGTTGGTTCTCCTACGGCAACTCAAGAAGCTGCAGGAGTAATATGTGAGCTTGTGGAAAAGAAACCGCAGGGATTGTTCCACTTTGCCGCTGGCGGATATGTAAGCAGATTCGATATGGCCAGGTTCATATTCGAAAAACTTAATATGGATATCGACCTGAAATCATGTAAGAGCAGTGATTTCGTCAGTCCGGCGGCACGGCCCTTAAACAGCCGGTTCTGTTGTGACAAGATAGCTGCAATGTTGGACAAACCTACAAGACCGTGGCAGGAGCCACTCGAAGAATACCTGAGGAATTTATGAAAAGCATTTTAGTTACAGGCGGCGCGGGATTTATTGGAAGCAATTTCGTGCGGATGGTTCTCGATGAGCACAAGGATTATCTTGTGGTCAATCTGGACAAGCTCACCTACGCGGGAAACCTCGAAAACCTTCAGCAGTATATCGATTATCCGAATCATCGGTTCGTTAAGGCTGATATATGTGACGGCGAGCTTGTTGAATCTCTTATCGATGAGTACGAAATCGACGCGATTGTTAATTTTGCCGCCGAGAGCCACGTTGACCGTTCGATAGAAGAGCCAAAGATATTTATCGAGACAAATGTCACCGGTACACTAATGCTTCTGGAAGCTGCCCGGGACAAAGGAATTGGGCGCTTTATCCAGATTTCTACCGACGAGGTTTACGGAGCACTTGGACCCGAAGGCGAATTTACCGAGCAGACGCCACTAAGTCCTAATTCGCCTTATTCGGCGAGCAAAGCCGCGGCTGACCATCTTGTCAAGGCGTTCGGGCATACCTGGGGACTCGATTATAACATCACGAGGTGTTCGAACAATTACGGCGAGTACCAGTTCCCGGAAAAGATGATTCCTCTGATGATAAACAACGCTCTTAATGATAAGGAGCTGCCGATTTACGGAGACGGGCTTTATGTCAGGGACTGGCTATACGTTTATGACCATTGCACAGCCGTATGGAAAGTCCTGACCGAGGGCAAAAGCGGCGAGACTTACAATATCGGCGGATGCAATGAAAAAACAAATATGGAAGTGGTGCGGATTATACTCGACAGGCTTAACAAGCCTGATTTGCTGATAAAGCACGTGAAGGACAGGCCCGGCCATGACCGGCGATACGCTATTGATGCGTCAAAGATAATCAATAAGTTGGGATGGAAGCCGTCGGTGACCTTTGAGCAGGGAATTATCAAGACGATTGACTGGTACATCAGCCGGAAGGATTGGCTGAAGAACGTTGTCTCGGGCGACTATCAGAAGTATTACGAAAAGATGTACGGCGACAGGTAGCCTGGGAAGGTGCTGGCTGATGGCGGAACTGGCTAAGGGTAAAGCTACAATATGCATCGTGCAGTACAAGACGCTTGATTTCACGCGTCTTTGTCTGAGAAGTATTCGCAAATTCACCTCGTATCCTCATCAGGTTCTTGTCATCGACAATGATTCGAATGATGAGTCACTGGAATATCTACGTGGACTGAAATGGATAAAGTTAATTGAACGCAAACCCAAGCCCGATGAACCGGGGGGTGGATATTCACATGCGGCCGCACTGGATTTGGGATTGGAACACTGTAATACGGAATATTTTGTTTCACTGCATTCGGATGTTTTTGTCAAACAGTCAGGCTGGTTGAGCGATTTAATTAATTACTTCGAAAATAATGAACAAATTGCCTGTGTGGGAACGGGAAAGATTGAATTACAGCACCCATGGCGTATCTGGCTCAAGCAAGTGGCGGATATCAAATCGCTCCAGCGAAAGCTTTTTGGTTCCGACCCAGACGGAAAATATAGATACTTTAACCGAACAATATACAGCATCTATCGAACGGATGTATTGCGGCGGGAAGGCTTGACCTTTCTTATGGGAAGAGACAAGGGTATGACCGCTGGAAGGCAGCTCTATTTTAAACTTCTGGAACGAGGCTATAAAACAGTCGAACTTTCGCAGAAACTTGTCGGCAGGTATGTCGCTCACCTTGCCCATGCCACACAGGCGGTTAATCCGCAGGAATTTACACTCCGTAATCATACCGTTGCAAAATATCAGCGGCAGATGAAAAAGGTGATGAATTCGCTTGTGTTTCAGAAAATATTGGTTGATGAGTCACTTGATACTTAGAGCATCTGAGATAATGAAAAAGACACGGATTTACACTGCTTGTAATTATTTCTCTGTGGCCTCTGTGCTCTCTGTGGCTAAACTTCTTTTTGTTAGAGCCTTTTTAATTCCTTACAATCGGTGCTATAGATGAAATTACTGGTGATTAGCAATAATCCCTCACGACCGAGCTTTCGACAGCGAGTCGAGATGTTTCTCGGCTTACTTGCTGAAAAGGGCATAGAAAGCCAGGTCCACAAGCTTCCCAAAAGCTATGTCACTCGATGGAAACTTTTCAAAAAGTCAGCCGATTTCGACGCCGTCTTGCTCCATAAAAAATGCCTGAATGTCTTCGATGCACATTGCCTGCGCAAGCACGCCAGGAAGATTATCTATGATTTCGATGATGCGGTAATGTATAAAGCCGGTCAACCCGACGCTGAACAGACGTCACACATGCGATTGTTTGAAAGAACAACTAAGCTGGCTGATTGTGTGATTGCCGGTAACGAGTATCTCGCGATGTACGCACGCAGGTTCAACTCGAATGTACATATTGTTCCGACAGGACTGACAGTTGATGAATACAGGAAGAAGACAACCAGGCCTAACGACGGCAAGGTTCGATTGGTCTGGATAGGCAGTAATGCGACGCTTAACTACCTGGAACAATTGAAAGAGGCACTGGAGGAAATAGGAAGGCTTTTTGACCATGTGGTTTTGAGAATCATATGCGATGAGTTTTTCCTGATGGATAACATTACTGTTGAAGAGCGTGCTTGGTCTGTTGGAACGCAGGCTGCGGATTTGGCTACCAGTGATATTGGTTTGGCGCCTCTACCAGACAACCGATTTACGAGGGGCAAATGCGCCTACAAGATATTACAGTACATGGCGGCGGGATTACCCACTATAGCATCGCCCGTGGGAGCCAATCACCAATACATCGAAATAAGCAACGCGGGCTTACTCGCCAGGGACAAAGAAGAATGGATCGAAAAGATAACCACGCTTGTCAAAGACGGTAGATTAAGAGCCCAGATGGCCAAGGACGCAGATAGATTCGTTAAGCAGTTTGACCGCACTGTGCTTGTCGAAAGACTGTCGTCGATTATCAGTAACTGTATCAATAAGCGTTAGCGGGCGGCGTGAGTTGTCTGTGTAAACATTCGCTTGAGCCCGTTAACATCCTTCTTCTGCCTGTGTTTGAACAAAATTCCCGGCATATGTACCCTCATCGAATCCAGGTCGGTGACATAAGGCTCACCGCCTGATACGATAAAATTCGTCCGCTTAAAATCGCCGTGAGTTATAAAATTCTCATGTAATTTCCTCATGAGGTCATTAATTTTCTGTTGTATCTGCTGTTTATGATTATCAGATGTATTTGGGTCATTAACTACATCTTCAAGGTTGGGTCCTTCAACATTCTGAGTTATGATATAAGATACCCAGAGAATTGGGCCGATGCGTTTCTCAATATAGGCCAGAGGTTTGGGAGTATTAACGCACAACATGACAAGGCGATGCCCATGCAGCCATGACCGCTTGGCCCGACTTCTTTGCAGGCTTTGTCGAATTGAGTGAAACAGGCTCTTATGGTTATAACGCTTTATCACAACATTTCTGTTCTCAATCGTGACGCGGGAAATGAAAGATGTGGGGCGGTTCTTTAGAACATGTCCTGATTCCATAAGCCTGTCAATACCCTGCAGGAAACCTCGCATATCAGTTTTCGCGTACATATTTCTGTTAAAAACCGCAACGAAGTTATCTTCTTTTAGTCTTATTTGACGTCCGCTGGTACGAAGTGTTTTTTTGAGCTGCCTTTTGATTTCCTTTCGGATGTGTTTCTTCATGTAGGCTTGAATTGTTTCTCTGTCCTGGATTGTAATTGTCCAGCCTCGCACCTGGGCATATTCCTGCAGAAGCTGCGGGAGCTGACCACGTGAATCTTCCGGAACATACCAGCTTAGCACCGCCAGTTGCTTAAGGCTTTGGGTTTTGGAAACAGCTTCACTTAGAAATTTCATCGTAGCGGTATCAAGAGAGAATACCTTGTTATCGCTTATAAGGAAATTCCCAAGATGCAGGTCTTTTTGAATTACACCAGCGTTATTTAGTCGTCCCAGTTCACGGAAAAGCAGCAACAGGACATTCAGTTTCTTCTCTGCTGAATTGGTTTCAAGATATAGTTCAAGGGCGGTAGTTGAATCTTTTATGCGTTCGGTGACGAGTATCCATTTGCCGTTTTCGGTCCGGCCGTAGAAGTGTAACTGTGGGCTGTTCAGACCTTTGGCCTGTAAACGGCTGATACCGCGCCATTCATTCATCACTTGTGACTTGGCTCGGAATCTTGTTTCATAAATCTTTGCTATGACGTCTTGATTTTCCTGTTCGACAAGCTCACGGCCCGAGCCTGTCGAGGGCAGTCGAGCCGCATATACGCGACGTTTACCCCGAATGTGACGGAGCAGTTCTGTGCATGTCAGCACACGCGAACCCTGTCCAGGGCATATGCTTTCGATGTGAAGTTCAAAGGGCACTTTTGTCATTTGCTGTGCGCTCACAAAGTAAATCAGTGTCCAGTGACAATGATGCCGAGCTTGTCGGCAAGGGCAATAGTCTCATTCTTATCAATGATTATGGTCTTGCCGGCTTCAACAACGAGACACTTTGCCTTACTTTTTGAAAGAGCCTCGATAGTATCCGGGCCAACGCAGGGTACATCGAATCGCATGTCCTGGTTCAGTTTTGCAGCCTTTACAAGAGTCCATCCACCCGCCGGGCATAGTTCACCCGTGCGCTCAATCATCTTTGCAGTTCCTTCGATTGCCTCGACCGCGATGATTTCTTTTTCTTTGACGGCCACAGCCTGACCTATATCCAGTTCGCCGCACTGCTTTGCTATGGGCCAGGCAAACTCGATATCGTCATTAATGGATGCCGACGGCTGATGTTTCGTCATCACTCCCATGGTAGCAATATGTTCGGAACAATACATTGTCGAGTTCTCCAGCACTATCTTTCCACTGGCCAGTTCATCAGCCAACGCACTTAGCAGGGTGTCGTTTTGCTTGTTTTTCTTTCGAAGTCGCCAGTACCATATTCTAAAGGCTCGCCAGTCGGGCAAATACCTCAGAATTCTAAAAGGCGTATAGATTCTGCTCTTGCGTACTCTGCCGACCATTATAGTTCGACTTGCTCCGTGTTTGCGAAGCCTGCGAATCCAGACACCTACTCTGGCAAGCGGCACCTCATAGTATATATCGACCGCCTCTGCAAGTCCGTCGTCTGCACTGCCTGACATACCGACACAAACGACTTTCAGTCCCGCCTTTTTAGCGCCTTGGGCGACGAGAAAAGGCAGTCTGCCCTGTCCTGCAATTAAACCGAGTATTTTTGAATCAGTCATGCCTGTCTGCGATAAGCAAATATGGTAAGTGCCGCAGAAAGTCGCGGCCGAAGCTTATGATATTTATCACTTGTCCTTATCCGGTTCGCGTGTCTCGCTCAACTGCCTCACCTTTTCCTTAAGCTCTTTGATTCCCTGTCGCATGTCAGGCAGATATTGAATCATACTGTACGCTCGTCTGCCGACATTGGCATCGATTGCAGGCGTGCCAAGTACGACTTTGTTGTCGCCGACGTTGTTAATCACTCCAGATTGCGCGGCAATCATCACATTGTTTCCGATGTTAACATGGCCAACGATACCAACCTGCCCGCCCACTATACAATGATGGCCGAGATTGGTCGACCCCGCAACACCGATCTGCGATACCAGAAGGCAGTGCGAACCAATCTTACTGCCGTGGCCTATCGTCACTGAATCCCCGATCTTGGAATCCTGCCCTATGACAGTATCACCAAGCGTACCGCGCTCGATGCCGCAGCAGACGCCGATTTCAACATCATCCTCAAGAACTACACTGCCTATATGCGGGGTTTTGTGGTGTACGCCTTTATGGCTGGCATAGCTGAATCCATCTTCTCCAATAACTGAATTGGCGTTGACTATAACACGCTTGCCGAGTTTGCAGCCGTCGTAAATTACTACGTTTGAGTACAGGATGCAGTCGTTACCGATTTCCACATCTCGGCCGATATAGCAGCCCGGATAAATCATAGAGCCATTGCCTATCTTGGCATTGTCATCGATGGTAACATACTGATGAATGTGACAGTCTGTACCGACTTTGGCGGTGTCTGATATCTCGGCCTTGGGGCTTATACCGACTTTTTTGTGCTTGCGGTGACCGTGTAACAGCACCATTATCTGCATGAAAGCATAGTAGGGGTCTTCGCATATCAGCAGAGGAACGCTCACACTTGTGACAGTATCTTTGCCGACTATTACGGCAGCGGCCTTGGTAGTCGCAAGGTGCTTCTCATATTTGATATTTGCCAGGAAACTTATATCACCATCACCGGCACGGTTCAGTGTGCTGGCTGATTTTATGACCGTGTTAGCGTCTCCTCGGACTTGTCCCTCTACATACTCCGCAAGTTCAGCAAGTGTTTTTCTAGACATAGCCATCTACCTTAAAAATTTGGTTAACAACCATTTTCGTGCTATTTCTCCAAACCCGTAACACCGCATTATATCAGAACCCGCCAACCGGTCAACAGCGGACAATTTTAGGCAAAAGGACTCTAATCTGCCCAGCCCTCTATCCATGCCCCGCCTGCCACACGCCAGTCCGCGCCCTGCTCGACATAAAACACAGCCAGTTGACCTGGTGTTATGGCCGAAACGGGTTTGTCGAACTCAACTTCAATGAGTTCGTCTCGAATGTACACACTACCCATTGAGGCTTTTTCGTTATAGCGTATCTTGACATTTGCTCGCAAGGAATCCTGTGGCGGTTCAATCAGCCAGTTAACGCCCGTTGCGATGAGTTTCTTGTGCATGACCTCTTCTTTCGGCCCAAGAGTAACCGTATTGTTTTTAGCGTCGAGGCCGACAACATAGTATGGCTTACCCATAGCGACACGCAACCCGCGACGCTGACCGATTGTGTAACGGTGAATCCCTTGATGAGTTCCTAGTATCTCACCTGAACTATCAACAATATTGCCTTGCCTGGCCAGTTCCGGCAAGAGGTTCTCAAGCACAGCGACGTAATCATCATCAGGAATAAAACAGATTTCCTGCGACTCCTCGCGGTCCGCGGTTGCGAGGCCGAACTGTCGCGACAACTGCCGCGTCTGGTCCTTGGTATAATCTCCTATAGGCAGTATCAAATGCGGCAGGACTTCTCTTTCTATCATGGCCAGCGCATAAGACTGGTCTTTCTCAGCAGGCGACGCAAACAGTCCCGTTCCGGTATCGGTTTCCATGACACGCGCGTAGTGACCGGTGGAAAAGTACTCGGCGCCATTGTCTTTTGCGAATTGTAACAGTTTGCCGAAATTAGTGAAACGATTGCAGAATACACAGGGGTTGGGTGTGCGCCCCTGTCTGTAATCGCTGCTAAAGTAATCAATAACTTGCTCAAAGTCCTTACACATGTCTAAGACGTGTAATTCTATACCGAGTGTTTCTGCGACTTTCTGTGCTTCAACTGCCACAGATTCGGACTCGTCACAAGTCATCATGAAAATCCCGCTCACGTCGTAGCCGACCTCGAGCAGAATAGCTGCTGCGGTTGAACTATCGACACCACCACTGACAGCGACGAAGACTTTCTTCTTTGATGGGCCCATTTAGTCCTCCGTTAGGAGTCCAGAGGACTGCGGATAGATAATGATGCGGTCGTGTATCAGGATGACCAGGTCGTTTTTGCCGTCGCCGGTGACATCTGCAACAGCCATATCCCTTGGTTCGACACTGCTCTTAGAACTTTTATCGCCTTGCCTGTAGCTTTTTTGTTCGAAGATTTTAAATCGCATGGCCGGCACGGGCTTATATTCGGCATCAAGTGCGAGTATCTCGATGTGGTTGCGCTTATACTCGACCATAATTATATCGGCCCGGTCGTCGGAGTTTATATCACCAATCGCCAGATGTGCGTAAACACCGTCTTTAATCCTGGTTTCATAGCTGAACTGCTGCTCAAGAACTCTGGCAGGATTCTTGGCGCTGGGTCCGGTTATGACGGCAAACTTTTCACCGTCGAACAGCACGATGCTCTTGCTGTCTGTGCCGTTAATTCTCTCGTGCAGTATTTTCAGGTGCAGCGAGGCGTTCCATTCGCCCACTTCGAGCTGCCTGGCAAATCGATATGTTTTGTCTTCGCCCGGAGTGAGAATCTGAAGTTGCCCCTTCTTCGCGTCGAGCAGGACAATTGCAGGCTTGTCGGTCATACCAAGGGCCGACAGGTAAAACGCCGATACAGCGGCGATGTTGTTTTCTGTGCTTTTGGCATTGTACTGGTCCAGCACCCGCCATATCCTCGAATCTTCGAAGAAAAGACTGCGTGCAAAATTATTCTGTGCCACCAGCAGTTCCTTACCGCTGATTTGGTCGATGTCCGCTACGGCAACGGAAGCAGGCGTGGCGTCCTTAATAAGGCTTGATTGTGCCCGGGAAGAATCGACAAGTTCAAATTCACCTTTTGCCTTCTGCCGGACAAAAAGCGGCGGTGGATTATATTTGTCGAAAATCAGTACGTCGAGCAGCCCGTCCCAATCGGCGTCCAGCACCATTATACCGTCAGGATTCGATAACAGCTTTTCAAGTTTTAGCGCCGGACCGTTATTCTTGTCTTCGAGAAGTTCAAGTTCTTCCTTGGCAAACATCGTGTTGTCTGTGTCGCCGTAAGAAGCAACATCATAAAGGACACGAAGCCACCTGACTTTGTTGGCATCTGTTGCGATGTAAAGGCAATCGATATGTGAGTCGCCATCCACATCAGCCAGCTCCATCGCGACCGGTTCGTCGATAACATCAAGCGGCTTGGGAAAAGTCAGACGGTCATTCTCGAATCGGCTGATACCGATAATTTTCTCTTTAACACTAAGTACCGCCAGCTCGACTTTGCCGTCATTATCTATATCAGCAACGCTCAAATTCGCTATGTCCGAAAAGGCTGGAAACCTCTTCGGCTCAGCCAGGCCGATATCTGCTGCCTGCCTGTAGAATATTAATTCCGCTGCGCCGGGGTCACTGATAACTATGTCCGTCAGGCCGTCGCCGTCGAAGTCGCCCGTAACCATGTCCCGTTTACTGGCGCCCTTACCGGCGGCAAGAGGATAATACAGAATTGGCCAGTCGTCCTCGTCCTCCTGCTCGGTGACAAGCTTATGACAGAGTAAACGACCACCGATTCTGTCAACCGATAAAATTTCGTCCCCGCCCGACATATCAATATCAAACAACTCCAGAGCCCATGGGGCTTCAGTTACGAATTGCTGCTGTGGGCCGAGCTGTCCGGTCGTTGTGCCGAACCGAACATGGATGGGACGTTCCACCATATTCGTCAGCATGAAAAGGTCATTGACCTTATCACCATTCAGGTCTGCTATTTTGATAGCCTTAGGTATCGAAGTGCAGGGATATTTGACCGGTTCAGCAAGCGTACCGTCGGCCTTTTGCGTCACAAGATATATAGTGTCGCGGCTGGCCAGGGCAAGGTCGTCGCGGCCGTCGTTATTCAGGTCCCCGCAAACCAGGGCGTATGGTGTAAGAAGTCCGTCGTCGATTTTTATCTTTTTACGCATCCGCCAGCTTAACTTAGCCTGTTCATCTAAACTGATTTCATCTTTCTTTTGAAGTACCACATACAGACCCTTTGGGTCCCCGTAGTAAGCAATATCAGTCATTCCGTCCGAGTTGAGGTCGCCTACAGCAAGACTGAATATCTTCTGCGAAACTGCCAGCGGTTGTTTGTCGAAGCGGGTAGGGGGATTAATAGCATTGACTTCGATGTCAGCCGAGTCCACTATCACCTGCTGCTCCGCGGGGCCGATTGCTTCTTTTTGAATCAGCAACTCAATTCTGGCACGGCGATTGTTGACGACCATGATATCGTTTCGACCGTCCCCGTTCAGGTCGGTAATCTGCATCGCCCCTGTGCCCCAATCAAGCTTGACTACCTCCATCTCGCCAAAACCGTAGTAATCACAGAGGTCGTTGTAATCTATGGCATCAGCACAGACCGGCGATACCGCTAAGAAAACACCAAGAATCATATCTGTTAATCGCACCGTAACATCTCCCAAAAAGTTGACCGTCAAAGGAATAAATATATATGCTCTCAAGGCGGACTTCAATGTTTTTATATTGTGGCATGGGCTTCCAGCCCGTGAACAATGAAGCATGGGCACGATGCCCATGCTACGCTTTAGCGGAGTTTGCGTTTAACTGCCTTGAGAAGCTTGGGGTCAACTTCGCTGCCTAATTGCTCTGCGGTAGTCAGGTGCTCAGATGCTTTCTGATAATCTTTTAGCCTGTAATACGTAACACCGAGATTATAGTGAGCATTGGCCATTTCCGGTTTGAGTACAAGAGCTTTTTCGTAAAAAGCGGTTGCTTCCTCATGTTTTTCTAAGCGAGAATATGCCATGGCAATCTGGTAAAAGATTTCAGCATTTGACGCATCTAATTCAGTGCAGACCTTATATTCTTTGATGGCCCGCCAATAATCCTTCTGATTAAAATATACATTGCCGAGATTTGCCCTTGCGCCGAAAGAATCCGGCTTAATCTTCAGTATCTGCTCATAAGAACGAATCTCATTTTTGGGCATATCGAGTTTATTATAACAAAGTGCCGTTCCAAAGTGCGCCGCAACAGAGTTGCGGTCGATACGTAAAGCTGATTCATATTCTTCAAGGGCCTTTCTGAAATCTTCTTTATCAAAGTATATGTCCCCTGTCTTGACGTAGATACCCGCTCGGCTCGGGTCGAGAGAAGCGGCTTCTCTAAGCAGTTGCTTTGCTTTTACATACATTTTCTTTTTGATGTACGCAGATGCAAGATTGACGTAGGCCTCAACGTTATTAGGTTCAAGCCTGATTGCCTCTTGATAAGCACCCAGAGCATCGTTATCCCAGCCTTTGCGTGCGTACGCGTTGCCGAGATTATTATACGTCATTGTTTCTGCGGGATTGATGTCCAAAGCACGACGATATTCATAAATAGCGTCTTCGACTCGGTCCTTTTGCAGGTAGATGTTGCCGAGATTCACGCGCGATTCGCCCAGGTTCGGATTTATATCCACAGCCAGCTCCATCGCCCGCTGGGCCGAGTCCATATCATCTAAAGCTATGTATGCCGTACCGAAATTATTAAACAGACACCCCAATGTCTGGAGCTTGTCGAGGTTTTGCATATATACGCTGTCGTCGCCCTGCGGAACTTTAAACTTATCAATATAGTGCTCATCATCCGGGTAACCGCCTGAAGTTGTTTCGATATTAAAACGGACCCTGCCGTTTTCATATCTTACGAAAAAGTGTCCCGGCACAACCACACCGTATAGCGGTATATCCAGCCGCTCCGCCAACGCAAGATAGAGAATAGACAGGCTCAGGCAGTACCCTCTTCTATTATCTATTACAGTGTGCAGGAACAAATCATCAGGGTTCTTCGCTTCTTTAACAGTGGTAAAGCCAAGCTCATTGCGCACATAATCGTTTATGACCTGGGCAGCCTTGTAGCTGTTCGCCACACCCTTTTCATTAATCAACGCCTGTACTTCATAGGCCATCTCATCAAGTTTTGTCTGATAGCGACGGCCGTGAACAATATCCGACCATTCCTCAGCCACGATTAAGGCTGCCGTGCCGATATCGATTTCTTCAAGTTCAAGGCGAAGCACCTGCTCGATACTGCGGACATACAGCCCCGTGAGATTTTCATTGGCCAGTGGCTTGGCCCAGGCCACCACTGCCATACAGCAGAAAATCAATCCAATCTTAATCGTCATGTTTTTTTTAAGCATATTCATTCGATAGTCTGTCCTATTTCGGCAGGCATTTCTGCGACCCGGCGCTTAAACAAGTCGATACGCATCCATTTTCTGCTGTTGAATCTCCATCTGTGGCTGAATCCAACAAACGCAATCTCAGCAAGTGCAACACCCCACGGGCCGAGTGCACCAAGCTGCGGCAGATATACTACAGTCAAAATTCCGCCGAGCCCGAGTATAACAATCGATGCCACTGCTGAAACGCCCGCCAGCCATACCGTGTCACCCGCGCCGCGAAGAGCTCCTATATATATTATTACAATCGCGTCGAAAAGCTGAAACACAGCCGCGAGTATAAATATATTAACGCCCGCTTCTACAACTTTATCGTCCAGAGGCGCCCAGAACTTCATGATAGGGCCCCTGAATAAAAAGAAGCATACCCCGATAAAACCCATATAAACCAATGCTATCCGTACGCAAACGTCAGTCTGCTTCATTGCCAGCTCTTTCATCCCGCTGCCGATGGATTTACCAACCGCCGCAGTCAGGGCTGTAGATATTCCTACGATGGGCATGAACGAAACGTTCATACAGGAAAGAACCGCGCTTGTCGCCGCCAGAGATTCCTTGCCGAATCTGCCTACCAGCGCGAACAGAATCGTTCCCCACAACGCAACGCCAACCATAAGCGCAAGACCCGCGGGAAAGCCGATTTTAACCAGGTCGAAAATACGTGGCAGATCCACACCGAAACTCCTGCGGCTCTTGAACTTTTTGTTTACGTTACCGAACGTGAATGCAGCCATCCGTATTGCGGCGCCGACAGCCATACCAATGAACGTGCCCCAGCCGGCGCCGGCAATACCCATCGCCGGAAAACCAAAATGACCGAATATCAAAACGTAGTTGCAGAAGACGTTAACAATTTGCTCGACGATAGACGCCCACATCGTAATAATCGGCCGATGAATCCCCATGAAGAACTGGCTGCTCGACCAGATGTAAACCGCAAGAAAATGACAATAGAGCATTATCCGAAGATAAGTAACTTCCAGACTTATTATCTCCTCGGGCTGACCCATCGCCCGAAATATCCAGCCAGCCGAAGGCCACATTATCACCAGGGAGACAACACAATACACAAGCCCCACGTTAATGGCCTGCCAGCAGTAATTTGAGCAATCGTCGTACTGCCGCCGGCCTAAACATTGACTTACGAACGTATTAACGCAGGTCATTACCCCTAACAGCAGGCTCGCAGGTAGAAATGAAACCATCGCCGCGGGCATTATCGCCGCAAGAGCATCGGTACCGAGTCTCGATACCATAAAACGGTCGATAAACTGCATGGCCGTAAACGAAATGTTCGTTATCACCATCGGCCCGGCAAGCTTCAGCATGTATTTCAATGATGCCTGCTGGTCCGTGTCTTCCAGAAGCTGTCCTGCCATTGGTTCGGTCATTGCGAAAATCTTTATTCTGCTGCGAGCTTTATAACCTGCTCGGCCAGGATTCCGTCTATTACAATTTCTTTAACTGGGCTGGATTGGCCGGATACAATCCGTATCGAATTTCTCTTTACCGCCAGTTCCCCGGCCAGGAATTCTATCAGGGCGGCGTTGGCTTTGCCTTTTTCAGCCACCGCTGCAACCTTCACTTTGAGCATTCCTCCGAGAGTACCTCCTATCGTAGTCCTGCTGCTGCCCGGAACTACTTTAACCTTGAAGCTGACACCGTCGGCGATTTGGCGGATTATAAGTTTGCTCATAAAATATTGAATAGTAGCACGGGCTTGAAGCCCGTGACATGGGCGCCGATGCCCATGTCACTTAATCGACATTTTCGCGCAGATTTGAACCGATAGCCATCTGCACGTATTTCTCTATCTGCTCAGCCAATTCGCCTAATGACGGAATCTGAAAATCCTCATGATAGCCGGGAACCAGCTCGCCGCTGATAGCCTTTTTGAATATCTTGACCCTGATAATCGAAGGCTGTTCGCCGCCCTTGGTAAAATCGTTCTCTTTATGCTCGGTCAGTTCGACTCGCCAGTCTTCGCTTATAAAGACCAGATTCCTGCCTGTATAAACCGCCGTCGGGAAATAATCTCTTAGCTGTTGTATAGTTTCCATATGCTAACCACCCGAGCCAACCAACTCTTTTATACTCGATATGCTGTAACGCTGGCAATAGTCTTTGATTCCGTCGGCGATTTTCGCGGCACAGTCAGGCTTGATGAAGCTCCACGTCCCAACCGAAACCGCCGAAGCTCCTGCTAAGATAAACTCGACCGCATCTGATGAATTGCGTATCCCGCCGCCCCCTAATATAGGAACCTTCGCCTCCTTCGCTACTTCCCTGTAAACCTTGTTGACCATATAGACTGCTATAGGTTTTATAGCAGGTCCCGACAGGCCGCCGGTCCGATTAGCCAGCACAGGCCGGCGTTTTTCGATATCGATTACCATTGCCGTAAAAGTATTGACCAGACTAAGTGCATCAGCCCCCGCATCGACCGCCGCACGAGCTGTCACACTGATATCAGTTACATTAGGCGATAACTTCACCATCAGGACTTTTTTGCCCGCCGCCGCTTTAACTGCCGTGGTAATTTCCTTAACCTGCGCCGGGTCCGTCCCGAATGTGATGCCGCCTTTCTTGACGTTCGGACAACTGATGTTCAGTTCAAAACCCGCTATGGCTTGTTCACCACATAGTTTTTCCGTAACTTTAACGTAATCTTCAATCGTCTCACCGGCAACATTGACAAACACGGCAGGCTGCATCTTTTGCAGTACCGGCAGTTTCTCTTCGATGAATTTGTCCAGTCCGACGTTGGCCAGGCCGATTGCGTTAAGCATTCCCGAATCCGTCTCGACGATTCGCGGCACTGGATTACCTTTTCGCGGATAGACCGTGATACTTTTGGTAATGAATCCTCCCAGGCTGTTTAAGTCCATAAATTCGTCCAGCTCATCGGCGTAACCGCACGTCCCCGACGCCGTAAACACCGGGTTAGCCAGCTTCAAACCCGCAAACTCAACCGAAATATCAATCTGATTTTCCATATTCAGACAATCAGTTTCACTTACAACCTATGCTCGTTCTTTTCTACGTGAAAGATTACTTCCTTTGCGTCAAACACCGGGCCGTCCTTGCAGCAAAGCTTATATTCGGTCTGGCCGCCGTCACCGACCCTGCATTCAACTGCGCAGCTTTGACACAGGCCAATCCCGCAAGCCATCCTTCGTTCCATACTTACCTGGCAGTCTATATTTTTCTCTTTCGCTATCCGCGCCACCTCGGCCAGCATCGCCTCCGGCCCGCACGCATAAATTATCGCCTCTTCCGCAGACACCTCATTCTGACCGAGCCAATCGGTAAGGCACTGTGTAACCGGTCCGGCAAAGCCAACCGATCCGTCATCGGTGGCAATCTGCGATTCGATACCAAACTTCGCAAAGACGCCAATCGGATAGCCAATCTCTTTCGAGATTTCGTCGATGCGCCCTTCGAAAGGCAGATTCGCTTTGGCTTTGGCTCCTGCAAAAACCAGCGTATAAATGTCCGAATGTTCTTGGTTTAAAATCTTGGCCAGGTGTTGTATCGGCGGAGTACCCATCCCGCCGATTACCAGCAGGGCGGTCGTCTTGCCTGCTGGAACCAAAAAGCCGTTGCCCAATGGTCCAATGACGCTTAGTTTGTCACCCGGATTGATAGTAGTCATTCGCACCGAGGCCGGCCCGAGAGCACAATACAGAATATCAACAACTGCCTTATCGTTTTTGGCGTCAACATCACAGAAACTGTAGGGCCGCCGAAGAATTATACCTCTTTGAATTGACTCGGCTTGCTGTTCATTCAACCTGCTCGAAGGCGGCAGGGCGGTGTTAGACAAATCCAACTGCGCAAACTGCCCGGGAACTGTCCTGGCAAACGCCTTCGCCCCTTCCTGGTAAAAATGCAGGATGAGCCTGTAAAAACAGGTTCCGATGTGTTTATTTGCGGTCACTACCGCGGTGAAATCGCCTTTAGCCGCTTCCTTGGTATCGGTCATAGCCCTTAGTATCCGAAACTTTCGGCAGTTGTCAATCTAT
>SDBV01005720.1_pt1 | contig 17467 bp, 15 predicted proteins | sample 2277081 | NCBI WGS metagenome assembly SDBV01 (sample SAMN10402039, study PRJNA504765) | marine sediment metagenome | isolation source: marine sediment core GS10_PC15, 223 cmbsf | place: Arctic Ocean: Southern Knipovich Ridge | collected 2010 | reverse complement strand
CTTAAGATGAGAGAGGGTTCAACCCCAATCCGGCAGCAGTACCTCAGGATTAAGCGCAGGTATCCTCAGGCAATTGTCATGTTCCGCCTGGGCGATTTCTATGAGACCTTTGACGAGGATGCCAGGGTTGTCGCTCAGGAACTGGAGATTGTCCTTACCTCCCGGGAGATGGGGAAGGGGCACCGCGTGCCGATGGCGGGCATCCCTCACCATGCCCTGGATAACTACCTTGCCCGCCTGATCAATCGGGGCCATAAGGTGGCTATCTGCGAGCAGGTCACCAAGCCCGGCGAGACTAAGGGCCTGGTTGAGCGTGATGTGGTGCGGGTGGTAACACCGGGCACCGTAGTTGAGCCCAGCCTTCTTGATAGCAAGACCAATAATTATCTGGTAAGCCTGGTTTTGGGTGACGAGGGGGCCGGGATAGCCTATGTTGACATAACCACCAGTGAGTTTGCCACCACGCAGCTTCCAGTGGAACGGATTGTGCCGGAACTGGAACGCCTAAAGCCGGTGGAGATTATCGCCGCTGAAAGTTCAGAATTAACCGGCTTTGGCCTGGCGGCTCCGGTAACCCGTCTGGATGGCTACCGGTTTGAGCTGGAGAATGCCCGTCAGACCGTGCTCGACCATTTTGGCGTCTCCACCCTTGATGGCTACGGCTGCGCCCATTTGCCCCTGGCAATAAGTGCCGCCGGCGCAGTTATCCATTACATTCAAGAGACTCAGAAAGGGGTCCTGGGACAGCTAACACGGCTGAACACTTACTCTACCGAGTCATTTATGGCGCTTGACGTGCAGACCCAGAGAAACCTGGAGCTTTTCCAGGGCAGTCGTTCCGGGACGGCCAGCGGCTCACTCCTGTCAGTTATTGACCTGACCAGAACGGCGATGGGAGGCAGGTTGCTAAAGAGGTGGCTGGGGCAGCCTTCACTTGACATAACAGAATTGAATAAGCGACTGGATGCCATTGCTTGGTTGGCGGGCGATACCCTGGCCCGTGGTCAGACCATTTCCCGGCTCGGTGAGGTGGCTGACCTTGAGCGGCTGATTAACCGGGTGAGCGGCAATATCGCTGCCCCCCGTGAGCTGATAAGCCTGAAGCATAGCCTGGAAGTTATCCCCGGGCTGCTCGAGATAATTGAGGCCGGTATCGGCTGGCTCAAAGATAGGCTCAAGGCCCGCCCGGATGTCATTGATTTGATTTCCGAAGCCATAGCCGAGCCGCCTCCGTCCAGTCTGGATGAGGGGGGTGTAATAAAGGAGGGGCTTTCCGAGGAGCTGGATAAGCTGCGCCTGACAAACAAAAATGCCCGGCAGTACCTGACCAACCTGGAGCGCCAGGAGCGTGAGAAGACCGGGATTAAATCGATGAAGGTGGGCTATAACCGGGTCTTTGGCTACTACATCGAGGTATCCAATGCCAATCTGCCCCAGGTGCCTCAGCACTACATCAGGAAGCAGACACTGGTTGGTGGTGAGCGTTTCTTTACCCCGGAGCTAAAGGAATACGAGTCGTTGATTTTGAATGCTCAGGATAGAATCGGCGAGCTTGAGGCCGATATCTTTAAGCGGGTATGCCGCCAGGTAGCCACTGCCAGCGAGCGCATTTTAGCCGCCGCCAGCGCCCTGGCCGATATCGACGTCTTTTCCAGCCTGGCTGAAGCGGCCGTGCGCTATGACTACGTCCGGCCTGAGCTTGATACGGATAATAAGATAATCATTAACCAGGGGCGTCACCCGGTGGTGGAGAGAAGCCTGGTTGATACTACATTCATTCCCAATGATGCTCACCTGTCCAACGATGACGCTCAGCTTGTTGTCCTTACCGGTCCCAATATGTCGGGCAAGTCAACCTATTTGCGGCAGGTAGCGCTGATTGTGCTGCTGGCGCAGATAGGCAGCTTCGTCCCGGCAAGCTCGGCGACCGTTGGGCTGGTAGACCGTGTCTTTACCCGGATTGGTGCCGGCGAGGATATTGCCGCCGGCCGGTCTACCTTTATGGTGGAGATGGTGGAGACGGCTAATATCCTGAATAATGCCACCCCCCACTCGCTGATTATCCTTGACGAGATTGGGCGGGGCACCAGCACCTATGACGGGCTGTCTATCGCCCAGGCCGTTGTCGAATATATTCACAACTATCCCAAGCTTGGCGCCAAGACCCTGTTTGCCACCCATTATCATGAGCTGGTGGAGCTGGCGGGCGTCCTGCCCCGGGTAAAGAACTTTAACGTGGCGGTCAGCGAGGAGGGCGGTGAGGTCGTCTTCTTATACAAGATTTTGCCCGGCGGCGTGGATAAGAGCTATGGCATTCATGTGGCCAAGCTGGCCGGACTGCCCAGGTCTGTCGTACACCGTGCCCGGGAGGTGCTGGAAGGACTGGAAGAGGATAGTTCTAAGGCGGGGCGCTCACCCAGGGGCCGCCGCCGACCCAAAGAGGCAGGGCCCCAGCAACTGCCCCTCCTGGGACAAAAATCGCCACTCCTGGAGGAGATGGAGAAGCTGGACATCGACTCCCTCACCCCCCTCGAAGCTATAACCAAACTCTACGAACTGCAGAAGAAAGCGAGGTCGGAGGGGTAAGAGGGATTTGATTGACAATTAATACTTATGTTGCTGAGTACAATCTTTTCATGTCTTGCTTCAGCCTAGTCCCAACCTCATCTGCTTTTACCTTCAAATCTTGGAGTACTTCCCCCGCATCATGAACTTGGTCTTTTAGAAATGGATTTTTCTTTAATAGATAGGCTAGAAATCGATTAGATATAAAAAGGGTGAAATAAATGATACGAAGAGTGAAAAATTCATATTCCCGCTTATGCTCTTTGCTAAAGACGATACCAGGATAATATGCTTGCACTAAGAATGCAGGGTAGTTAGCATGCACTCCCTGTGTGCCAAGTTCTTTCATTATTTTTATCGCAACTGATTTCGGTATTTGTCTTGGATATCTAAATCCTTTGCGTTCTATTTCGCCCTGTTCAATCCAGTTCTTCGTTTGTTCGCCATTTTGCATACACACATGCGCATTCAGAATGGACTCAACAGTACTGCGCAAGCAAGACATTGAGGGCGCTGGATAGCCAGTCAAGAAAAGGAGACGAGCTGCTCGCAAAAACATAGTCGCATGAGATAGCAGTAAAATCTGCGATACAGACCGTTTGACTGCTGGTTTAGCACTCATTAGATTGGCATTTAAGTTAGGTTTGCCTAATAAGGGTGCTTTGTCGATAAGTATTAGGTTACATTGCCATATCGTATCAAGCCCCTTTTCTAAAACTGTTATCTCATCTGGGAAAGCTTGCTTCAATTTCTCATAGACGTCTTGTTCTGACTTTCTCACTTAAACTCTCCTTACTGTCTCTGGGTAGCATACTTTTATTAATTCTACCACCTTCTGATGTTTCTCCAAATAATTTTTACTAGGGATTGAAGGGGCGGAAGCCCCTTCAAAAACAACCTTCCCCTTCCCCTTATTAAGGGGAAGGGGATACAGGGGATAGGGTTCTAGAGAAAAAACAAAGGGGGTGAGGTAGATAAACTTATACCTTAGCCGTTGTTTTTGATGCCCCAGTTTTCCAAGCCACAGTATCAGGGTATGGTGATAGTGTGGTAGCGTCAGTGGTAAGACTCAGCCCAAGAACTGCCAGCAGACTGCCAATCCTGTCGAGGGTCGGATTTGCCTCCCCTCCCTCCAGCTTGGCTATATACGCTTGAGACACGCCTACTTTACTAGCAAGTTCTTTTTGCGTCATGCCTGACTCTGCTCTGGCCTTAGCTAAAGTCAGTGCAAAACTTGATTTTGCCTGAGCTGCGCCAAACATTTTTGCGGACTCTGGGTCCTGAAGCTCCTGGTTCAGGTCGTCTTCAAATGTTCTAGTCATGGAATTACCTCCTTGATTGATATTCACGGAGTTTGGAATATGCTGTCTCAATTTCTCTTTGTTCTCGTCTTCGTTCCTTCTTAAACCCATGTAAGAGAAGGAATGTATTACTTGCTATTTCGTGATATAGAGCAATCCTATAGTTACTATACTTAAGCTCGTAAAAACCACCGCCATAACCTTTTATAGGAGCCATCATGCTGGTATTAAGGAGCACAAGTCCGTTTTGTTGTAACCTGACAACCTTATCTCGTATATGTAAACGCATATTTCTGTCTAAGCTGTCTAACCATGCGGCAACAGGTTGGCGGCCGCTTGGCTCTACATAATACTCAATATGCCACATTAAAGTAGTATAACCCCACAGGTAATATTTGTCAAGAGGAGAAGTTTGAAGGGACTCCGCCCCTTCAAAAACCAATTTCCCCCTCTCCTTACCAGAACCCCAAGGAGAGAGATATAAACGGAGAGTCAAAGAGAGGCGAAGCCTCTCTTACATATCATTCCCCCTCCCTTATCAAGGGAGGGGGACAAAGGGGGAGGGTTGCTAAAAATATCCAGGGGATAGGGTTCTAGAGAAAAACTAAAGGGGGTGAGGTCACCAAATTAAAGGGTGAGGATTGGTAAGCAATCTCTATCACACCTATTGGCAGGGGGCAATTATCAATCTGGAATACATGGCACAAGTCGGAGGGAGATGGCAGATGCTCCGGCGGATAACCTTCAAAGCCTGTCCCTTTTGACAACAAAGGATTCCAGGCTTGCCGGAATGGACTGACCTCTCTGGTAGCGAAGACCTATAATAAACACTGCCAGAACCATTGTCACCGTTAACCCCAGACCACCAAAGGTGACAGCCACCGACCCTGCATCGAGCCAGGCACTTTCCGTCTCCAGAAATATTTCTGCCAATTTGAGGATAGCGCCCATAGCAAATAACAAGATTGAAACGCTTAAAATAAATCGCACTGCCACTCCCCGCGCATAGCGGGTAACTATGGCGCCGAATTGTACTCCAATGCTGGATGCAAGCAGTATAATGAAAGAGGCAAAGATTATGACGTTGCCGTCCATGGTGTGCCGGATAGAGCCATAAGCAGCGGAGAAGATATTCTGGAATAAGCCCGTCCCCACCGCCATGAAGGACGGCAACCCGATAAGGTACACCAGAGCTGGCACCATGATGAAGCCGCCGCCAACACCGATAGCGCCAGCCATTGTACCGATAAAGAAGCCAATGGGCAGTATAATCCAGAGAGAGATGGTCACCCCGGCTTTATCGAAATGTAGCATCGGGGGCGCGTGAACGCCCTGAAGCCTCTGTGATAAAGAGGTCGCTCTAATGTCTGCCGGCAGCTCTTCTCCATTCTCACGCATCTTGTCTAGTCGTCTCTTTATGGTGATACTTTCCAATAGAGTGTAGATGCCAACTACCAGCAGCATGCATACCGAGATGGACATTACAACTACGCCGGCCAAACCGACATCTTTAGCCCAGTTGACGATTCTCACTCCTACTTCAACACCACCTATGGTAGCCAGCATCATCGCTAGTCCCAGTTTCGTATCTACATTGCCCAGTTTTCGGTGACGGAGCATAGCGACCAACGAGTTGCCGACTACCCAGCTAAGGCTGGTGCCGACGGCATAATGAGCCGGGAAGCCGAATATAATTAGTGTCGGTGTCAGAATAAACCCACCGCCAATGCCGGCAAATCCACTCAGCACACCGGCGGCGAGACCAATAAACACCAGGAGCAATATGTTTATTTCCAACCCCGGAATCACGTCAAGCATCATCATTTCGGTTCGCCTGCCCCATCACCATCATCAAAACGTCCGGTGTCACCGGCCTTATAGCCAGCCAGGTCAGCGATTTTTTCCGTCAGCAAGCCTAATGCGGCACCCAGCACCAGCATCAAGCCAAGATTATAGACTACAGCGATGTAGCCCTCACCGGTCAGCAACCACTTGGACATCTCGAGATACATCCCCCTGGAGTGCCAGTCAATTACATGCCAGATTATCAGGGCGATAATAATAGAAAGAATGGACACCCAGAGAGCCGCTCGCTTTCTTTCACTCATTCTTCATCATCCGCTGCTTTCACCTTGATAGTACCTGACTGGAACATCCGGCACTTCTTTCCGGTTACTGCTCAGGTGGTCCAATTTGTGCTGGAAGGATTAGCGCCAATATTATTTTGTGTTCTAACCGAGCTAGCTCCATGATACCAGCCCAATAGCTGAAATTCTACTCTACGTCAGTGAAGATGTCAACGGCGATTTGATACGAATATTGATAAAACTGATATTATTGATTACGATGTAGTCAATCTATTAATTCATCGATGGACAGGAGATAGGTAAAACGGACATTTTAGGCGATAGATGGCGAGCAGAGATGGGACGAGTAGACTGATACACGGGATTGGTGACCGAGGTTGGTATAGATGCCACCGCTGCCGAGGCGTTAGCGCGTGGGCGAATGGACAATGTGGGGGAGAATAGTATAAAATTATAGGCAAGTACTCAAATGGCTGACCTGAGTGTAGGATTTTGGGGTATCAAATTTAAGAGCCCGGTACTTGCCGCATCTGCCGCCCCCGGCCCTAATGATAGGGCTTATCTACCAAACCGACGAAACTAAAAGCTGTTATAAGGCAGCCGATAGGGAAAATAATCTGAGAGAACACTATCGGACTCCAGACATAGGCAAAAAGGGAGGGCACAGTGAGAGTCGATACTGTTATAAAAAACTGTAACATGGTTAGCCCTTTGGGGACCTCCCCGGTTGGGGTCGCTATTAATGGTGAAAAAATTGTGGCTATTGCTGATGACTCTTGTCTACCCGAGGCCGAAAGGACTATAGACGCCCAGGGTAATTATGTCCTTCCCGGGGTTATTGATGTCCATACGCATCTCGGAAATAAACATCCCCTTAAGGAGGATGTCAGGGACACCATAGGTGCGGCCTTTGGCGGCGTTACTACGGTCGGCAATTTCCTGGGGCTGGGAAATGAACCGGGAAAGGGTTCTTATGCCGAGAGCTTTGACCGTTGGAAGGATACGTGGGAGAAGGGAGCCCTAATTGATACATTCTTTCATAGCAGTATTCTCACCGAGGCTAATCTAAAGGAAATAAGACTAAACGCCAAGCGTTACGGCATAGCCTCATGCAAATTCTACATGGCTTACAAGGGGCCGGAAGGGGAACAGATAGGCGCAGCCTGTGCCGATGACGGATTATTGTGGGCTGGTTTTAAGGAAATTGCCGACATTGGCTATCCGTTTAGAGCTCAAGTTCACGCCGAAAACATAGATATAATCTATCGCATTAAGCCTCAAATCGAGGCTACCGGCAGGCAAGATTTAGCCGCCTGGGATGATGCCCGTCCCGGTTTTTGTGAAACTCTGGATGTGCAAAGGGCTATTTCGCTTGCCAGCTTTACCGGGGCACCTCTGTATATCGTGCATGTGCATCATGGCCCCAGTGTGGATGTTATCGCCACGGCTAAGTCAGCAGGAGTGGATGTGGTGGCTGAGACCTGCCCTCAATACCTGGTGCTGGACAGGACCGCTCCGTTAGGCACTCTAGGCAAGGTCAATCCGCCGATAGCCGATAAGGCATCCGGTGAGAGGCTATGGCAGGGGATTAGAGAGGGTACCATTAGCTGTATCGGCACTGACCATTGCAGTGTTACCAAGGAGATGAAAAAGGAAATGTGGAAAGGGGCAACTCCCGGATTGCCTGGCGTAGAAAGTCTACTTCCGATTATGCTCAGCGAGGGGGTAAACAAGGGCCGGATTACATTGGAAAAGCTCGTTGAAGTTCTATGTTATAATAACGCCAAGACCTTTGGCCTTTTCCCTCTGAAGGGCACTATCCAGGTGGGCTCAGATGCCGATTTAGTAATCGTGGACCTCGATAAGAAGGCAAAGATGACCGTCAACCCAGAACACGGATGTTATGATTACACTCCTTATGAGGGATGGGAAGTCAAAGGTTGGCCGGTGCTTACCATGCTGAGAGGCAACGTTCTGGTGGAAAACGGTAAGTTGGCAGCGGAGCCGGGGATAGGCAAATATATACCACGCTTTTGTGGCTGAGCTTGGATGCAGTTTCAGCAAATCAAAGTCTCCGGAATATTGAGAAGCGCTGGGGGTAAATAGTGGCCAGAATCTATGAATACCAGGGAAAGGAATTACTTCAAAAGGCAGGTATTCAGGTTCCGAGGGGTATCAGTGTGAGGCGTCCGGAGGAAGCCAGAAAGGTGGCCCTAGAAATAGGAAGGCCGGTTGTTCTAAAAGCACAGGTCTGGGCCACAGGGCGTTTTAAAGCTGGCGGGATAAAATTTGCTGAGACACCTCAAGAGGCAGAAAAAATCGCGCAAGAGCTTATCGGCAGTACCATTAAAGGTTTACCAGTGGACAGGGTGCTCGTTGAAGAAAAACTGGATATTGAGCGGGAGTTTTATGCTGGTGTGATAGTGAACGATTCCTACGAAGTTAAAGGCCCCGTTATCATATTTAGCACTGAGGGAGGACTTAGTGTTGAAGAGGTTGCTGCGGCAAGTCCGGAGAAGGTTGCCTCGATGAATGTCGATTATCTCAAAGGTGTCGAACCCGCAGAGGTGAAAGAGCTGCTATTGAAACCAGTTTTTAATGGGGCTATGCCAGCGGAACTACTTGCTAAGCTAGCCGAAGCTATCTCCAATCTTTACCGGGCTTTCCAGGAATATGACGCCAGGTCAGTTGAAATCAATCCTCTAGTCTTAACCAGGGATAAGCATGTTTACGCCGCCGACTGCCGTTTCGCCATTGATGATAACTCGGTCTTCCGTCATCCCGAGCTTGGAATCAGGCTCCCCCGGGATATGGATAGAGAAGCTACCGAGCTGGAAGAAATCGCCTGGATTATAGAGGAAGGTGACTTCCGGGGAACCGGCTATTTCACTCAGATGGTGCCCAAAATCGAGGGCGATGGCTGGATTGGCTTTCATGGAATAGGAGGTGGTGGTGCCATGCTTGCCGCCAGCGCCTTGATAACTCGAGGCTTTAAGGTAGCTAACTATGCCGATACCAGTGGAGACCCTCCGGCCAGTAAAGTTTATCGAGTGATTAAGTGTATCCTGTCACAGCCAGTTGACGGTTATGTGCTAATGGGGTCATGCCTGGCTAACCAGGAGCAATGGCATCACGCTCATGGCATCGTTAAGGCTTTAAGGGAGGAAGCAAAAAGCAAGCCGGGATTGCCTGTTCTAATCCTGATAGCCGGGAATAAGGAAAAAGAGACGCACGAGATTATAAGAGTGGGCCTGGAGGGTATACCTTTACGCTGGGAGTTATATGGGCGGGACCATATCTACAACACGGATTTTATCGCCGATAGAGTGGCAGCGTTAGTCGAGGGTTATCAGGCAGAGAAAGGCAGGTGAGTATCGTGCCCGGTGAAAAACTAGAGTTTAAGACTAGAACAGCTGAAATCACCATCGATTATAGCCGATGTGAGCCGGCGTTAAAAAATATCTCAAACCCCTCTTGCGGGTTTGCCTGCGTTAAGGCATGCAGGTTGTACGGTCGGAATATCTTAAAAATCGAAGGAAATAGGCCAGTGCTCGCAATTTCCGAGGCTGAGGAGATAAATCGACTGGATAACGAGTGTCTTGGCTGTGAATACGGGTGTATGACGCGCGGAACTGGCTGCGTCACTATTGAGCTTCCTCTACCTGGACTCGAGGAATACCGGGAACAAGTTGAGAAGGGGAAAAGAAGCTAGTGGCTATCATTATTGATGAAAATACAAGGGTGCTTATCCAGGGTATCACCGGGAGGTTCGGTGATATGGTAACCAGGAATATGTTGGATTCAGGCACCAGGGTAGTGGCCGGGGTCACTCCAGGGCGGGCTGGCGAATCGGTCTGGGGTGTTCCCGTTTTTAACACGATAGGGGAAGCAATAGACAGGTGTGGTCCGATAGACGCCAGCCTTCTAATAGTACCCGGTCCGGATGCCAAAAGTGCGGCACTGGAAGCAATCGAGGCAGGCATAAAAACGGTGTTAATGGAGGTAGAGAGAGTCCCGCTCCACGATACCTTGGAGGTAATAAGCCGGGCGAAAAGAGCTAAGGTAAGATTGATTGGGCCGGGTTCAGGCGGAATTGTCAGTGCCGGTAAAGCCTATTTAGGTTTTATCGGTTCCGCTCCGGAGATAGCGAGGACGGCATTCGTCCCCGGTCGAATAGGGGTTATTTCAAGAAGCGGCGGGCAAACGTCCACCCTCGCCTGGGTTATTTGTCGGGCTGGTTTTGGCATAAGCTCAGCTATCAATTTAGGTTCTGAGCCGGTTTTAGGCACAACTTTTGCGGAATTGCTGCCCCTGTTTCAAGCGGATGACAATACTGACGGGGTCGCTTATTTTGGAGAAATGGGAACAGTCATGGAAGAGGAAGCCGCCGAGCTTATAAAGGGAAAAGCTTATACCAAGCCTTTGGTGGCTTATATCGCGGGCAGAGGTCTTCCTTCTGGATTACGCTTCTCTCATGCCAGTGCTATCATTGAGGGCGGAAGAGGGACACCGGAAGGCAAGATTAAAGCCCTAACGGAGGCCGGAGCGCATGTGGTGGATAAGCCAGGAGATATAGGCGTTATTTTACAGCAGATTTGTAAACGGGAAAAGGGGAATTTGTGAGCATAACCTTAAGGTCAATGCTTTACATCCCGGCAAATAGTCAGAGAATGATTAGCCGGGCGGTGTCTGAACTTGAGGATGCGGTCATTCTTGATTTAGAAGATGCCGTTCCTGTAGCGGAAAAGGAGACCGGCAGAATCCTGGCTAGAGATGCTATACCTATGCTTGAAGACGCCGGTGTTGACATTTTTATACGAGTAAATTCAATGGGCACCGGTTTAACCGAGGAAGATGTAAGCTATACTGTAGCCAAGGGGCTTGATGGCATTATGCTGCCTAAAACGGAAACAAAGGAAGACGTCATCAGGCTGGACCGGCTATTAGGAGATGAGGAAAAAAGGAAAGGATTAGAATCAAATAGCATCGCAATTCTTCCCCTGGTGGAGAGCCCTGAAGGAGTTCAAAATGTATTTGATATCGCCTCCGCCAGTTCGCGAATAGTAGGTCTGGCTTTTGGAGCGGCCGATTTCTTAAGGGAAATGGGAGTTGGCTTTGCGGTTACCAGGTTGTCATTTGAGGAGTATTACCCGTTAGTTCTCTATGCCAGGTCACGTATTTCGCAGGCAGCGAAAATTGCCGGAGTTGAAGCCATAGATACTCCCTTTTTTGGGCTACTTATTGATATGGAAGGGCTATGTAAAGAGTCGGAAGCCGCCAAAATGCTGGGATTTACCGGAAAACAGCTCATTCATCCTCGCCATATAGAACCCGTAAACAGGGTTTTTACTCCTTCTGGAGAGGAGGTTGATTACGCAAAATCGCTGGTTGCCGCCTATGACGAAGCCAGCGCAAAGGGGACAGGTTCCGCATCTTTTGGCGGAAGGATGATTGATCGTGCCATGTATGAAATGGGCAGGGATATGATATCAAGGGCTGAAACAATCGCTAAAAAGGCAGCTACAAAAGGTGAGAAGGACTCGCCGTAGGCAGCAGTGATGACACAGCAAGCAGTGAAAATGACCGAGAAGACAGCATAATAAGGGGTTCACCAGAGTGAGGATTATAGATGTACTGGCCGTTGGCGGGCATGCCGGTTTTTTCTGGGATGACCAGGCAGCAATCAAGAAAGGTGCCAAAAAAAACGGATTTACTTATCGTGGCTCTCCAGAGACGCCCGGCTTTTACGCCATGCGACAACCCAGTGAGGCGGTCTCGGTCATGCTGCTTCTTGAAGATGGCCAGATAGCCTTAGGGGACTGCTGCTCGGTGCAATATTCGGCAAGGTCGGGGCGGGAGCCGGTATTCTGGTCGAGAGTATACCAGCCCTTTATTCAGGATAAGGTATTTCCTCTCCTTATCGGCCGGGAAATCACCGGTTTTAAGGAAATGGCGGAGGAATTTGATTCTGTCGAAGTCGACGGGAAGCAGATTCATCCCGGTATCCGATATGGCGTAACCCAGGCTCTCCTGGATGCTGCTGCCAAAAGCCGGAAACAGACCATGGCGGAGGTCATTGCTGAGGAGTATGGTACGCAGATAGCGGAAAAACCGGTGCCCATCTTTATCCAGACCGGTGACGATGAGTACGAGGCAACGGACAAATGTATCCTGAGAAGGGTTGAGGTTTTCCCCCATTTGCTTATTAACAGCCGGGAAAAATTTGTGAAGTTGCCGGGCCACATCGAATGGGCAAGAAACCGAATCCAGGAGTTAGCGGACAATGATTACCGTCCTTATCTCTACTATGATATGTACGCCACCTTTGGCATAGAATACGAGAATGATGTACCACAGATGGTAAAAGCTCTCAAGACGTGGGAAGAGCTGGCCTCGCCGTATAAACTCATAATTGAGGAACCTTTTGATATGGGGTCTCGAGACGGAACTATAGAGATGACCCGTAATTTGATAAAAGCCAAACGGGAAGCAGGGGTAGACGTTATTATTTGCGCGGACGAATGGTGCAATACGATGGAGGACATCAGGGCATTCGTGGATAACGAAGCCGCCGAAATGGTCCAGACCAAGAACCCCGATGTCGGCGGTATCAATAGTATAATAGAATCGCTCCTTTATTGTAAGAAGCGGGGAGTGCATACCTATTTAGGCGGTAGCAGCTGTGAAACGGATGTTTCGGCCCGGGTGACCTGGCATATTGCATTAGCCACTCAACCCTTCCAGACCTTAGCCAAGCCCGGCATGGGGGTAGATGAAGGCTACCAGGCTGGAATGAATGAAATGAAACGGACTCTGGCTTTAATTCGAAGCAGGAAACAACCGCCAAGGAGCCGAGCTTAGCGGAAAGCTGTGGTATGGCCTGGATGCCGAGTTCGCTCTCATATTTTGGCCTTGCCCAGGACCAGGGCAAGCAGAGCCATACGCACCATAACCCCATTAAATGACTGGCGGAAGTAGCAAGCGCCGGGGTACGAGTCTACGTCTTCTGAAAGCTCATCGATTCGTGGCATGGGATGCATCACCGTTATTTCCCTGCCCACCTTTTCCAGCATAGCGCGGTCAATTACGTAAGCGCCTTTCACGCGTTCGTATTCTGAGGCGGGTAATCGCTCCTTCTGGATACGGAAGATATATACCACGTCGGCCTTTCCCAGCGCCTTTTGAATGTCGTCCGTTTCTTCGAAGGTGGCACGGCCTCTTTTCACATCCTCCAATACATCTCGAGATAGTGCCAGGGCGGGTGGATTGACCAGGATAACATTAACGTCGTAATTAGCCAGGGCATAAGACAGTGACTTGGTGACCCGGGAATATTTATGGTCGCCCACCACAGCTATCCGGAGACCATCGATGCGCCTCCGTTCTCGGCGTATGGTCAACAGGTCAAGTAGTGCCTGAGTCGGATGCTCGTTAGCATCATCGCCAGCGTTGAGAATCGGTATACTGGCGTACTTTGCCGCTTCCTCGGCAGACCCGGCTACGGGGTGTCGTATAGCAATGACGTCGGCATAGTTCTCAATGGTGCGCACGGTGTCACCGAGCGATTCCCCCTTCCATGCCGAAGAGGTCGTCATAGCGTCAGCTACCGACATCAGTTTGCCTCCCAGGCGCAATATAGCCGACTCAAAGGAGAGGCGGGTGCGTGTGCTTGGCTCATAGAATAAGGTGCAAAGCACCTTACTGGCAAGTAGATTGGATTCCTTTTTACCACGGGCAAAATCTTCAAAGGTTTCCGATAAATCCAGGATTGCCTCGATTTCCCGGCGCGAAAAGGGTTTTATGCTGAGAACATCGGTAATAGCCGCCACAGGGTACCTCCTTCAATCACAATTCAGCCATAGATAACGGTAGTATATCACATTCTGTAACCGGCGTAATACGCAGGATGCAGTCTCTCTCTCATCGGCCGGATATAGGGCCCAATCCGGCGACTCGTAGAAATCTCTCCACAGCGGTATGAACTGCGGTTCGTGGCCCATAAACCAGAAATTTAGTCTCTCGCAGTTAATCTCATCAAGGTCACAAAATCAAAGGGCGAGGGTTGGTAGACAATCTCCTTTCCCGCGATATTTGCATGGTAAGGGTGGGGAGTGTTAAAATATATGGTAGCGCCGCAAACTTGGCCGGACTCCACTCTGTCAAAATAGCTGGCAGGGTGGTTTTTTTGCGCCCGGTCGCATTGCTTTTTAGAAAGGTGAGATGATGCACATTATACATAGCAAAAAGGTAAAGGTGGGCGAGCTTGATATTCACTATGTGACTGGTGGACAGGGTGACCCGCTGGTAGTAATCCATGGCGGTGCCAACGGTGCCGGGGCATGGCGGGAAAATCTGCTAGAGCTTTCCAAAAACTATACTGTATATGTCCCGGACATGCCTGGATTTGGAAAAAGCCAACCGATAGATGGCGATTATTATATACCGGAACTGGTTGAATTTGTGGACGGCTTTACCCGTGAGCTGGGACTGGAGAAGTTCCATATAATGGGTCATTCCCTCGGTGGCGGCGTTGCCTTGAGCTATGTACTAAAGTTCCCTCATAAAATAACCAAGCTGGTGCTGATAAGCAGCATGTGCCTGGGAAGGGAGATTGCCTTATGGGTAAGGGTTCTGGCCCCTTCAGCTTTATGCCGGTCTCTTGGGGGGGCGGTTCTAACAATTCTGAAGGGGGTTAAGTGGGTGGTGGAAGGATTATTTGCCGGGGTTGTATTTGTGCCCCCCTTTTCCAGGACAAGTATAAATCTGGGCAGCAATGTCACCACGCTTAAGGAACAGGCTACGGTACTGGTTAACCGGCTTTCGGAAATTATGGTGCCGACGCTGGTGATATGGGGTGCCGATGACCCCATCGTGCCGGCCAGGCAGGCTTATGCGGCGGCGCAGTTGATTCCCGTGTGCCAGGTAGAGGTCTTCAAAGGCTGTGGCCACAGCGTCTACCGCCAGAGGATTCCAGAGTTTTCCCAGCTACTTACCGGTTTCCTGGGCTAGACACGGCTGTTTTTTCTCCTGAACAAAAGTAAATTCCCCCTCGTGCAAAGAGTACATCTCCATCCTTTACAGAAGGATGGAGATGGGGATTAAGGGGGTGAGGCAGGCAACCTCTATCACCCCTATTGACAACAGGCAGCTCCCAACTTAGAATAGATGGCACAGAGCAGAAGGAGGTGAGAGCATGAAAAGGCCTGACCTGCTGGTACTGATAGCGGTATGGGAGTTCGTAAGCGCCTTCGGGGTGCTTATTGGCATAGCCGTCATATCTACGGCTTTCTTCTTTGTGTCCCCGGGGATGTGGTGGTGGGGGCATTGGTGGTGGAATGAACCGCAGTTTGGCGTGGTCGCCATCTTGGTCCTGAGCATTATTCTGCTGGTAATGCTGGCTTATTTTGTCCTGGCCCTGATGGGGGGTATAGGGCTGCTTAAAGGGAAGGGTTGGGGGCAGGTTTTGAGTATTGTTCATGCCGCCCTCAGCCTGTTCTGGGTCCCGGTTGGTACTGTCATCGGAATACTGGCTATTATATACCTGACAAAACCAGAGGTAAGCGAGTATTTCAAGGCTGGCAAACAGGCGGGCTAGCGGCTGCGGAATATGACTCTTAAAAACGCCGCTTCAGGTAACAGATAGCGGAGTTTCGCGCAGCGATTCTAAATGCTGTTTTTGGCGACGTAGTTTCTCAGCGTGCCTATGGGCTCTATCTTTATCTCTACCATATCACCGGGGTGCATGGGCCCAATACCGCTGGGGGTGCCGGTGGCAATAATATCTCCCGGCAGCAGCGTCATTACATTGGATATGAAGTTAATCAACTGTGGAATGTGATAGATAAGGTCTCGGGTGTTGCCTCGCTGTTTGAGTTCCCCGTTCAGGTAGGTTTCCACAACAACATTTTCCGGGTCGAGTTCAGTCTCGATACAGGGTCCAATGGCGGCAAAGGTATTGAAGCCCTTGGCCCTGGTCCACTGTGTATCCTGGCGCTGAAGGTCACGGGCGGTAACATCATTGAAACAGGTGTAACCCAGGACATAGTCCAGTGCGTCTTCTGTGGCTACTCGCCACACCGGTTTCTTTATCACTACCGCCAGCTCCCCTTCATAGTCAACCCTGGTGGAGGAGGCGGGGTAGATAATATCGGCCTCAGGTCCTATCACGGCTGTTGACGGCTTTAAGAAGATTAAGGGGGCGTTGGGCAAAGTAGCACCTGTCTCTTCAGCGTGGCTGTGGTAGTTAAGCCCCAGGCACACTATTTTGGATGGCGTGCACGGAGATAAAAGCTTAACCTCGCTTAATAGATAGTGGTGGTCGGTAGTTCTAAGGTGGCGGTAAGGCTTGTCATCAATAGCCTGAACTGATTCACCACTTAATATGCCATATTTGGTCTTTTTCTCAGAAGTAAAGCGTACTACCTTCATCGGTTTGACTAAGTTTAAACGTTTTAGCCGCAGATTACAAGCCTTGATATACCGGGAGTTTGTTAAATGGTAGGCTTAAAAGAAGTGCCGGTTCCTCTTGCCCCCATATTTCAGGGAGATAATGAAAGTTCAAGAGAGGTCACCACCGGTTAGAAGTGGGGTTTGCAAAGGATTTCTCTAACTTTAAGGTCAAAGAAGCGGTGGATATTTACCGGTTTGAGCACTATGGCGGTATTGGCGCCCTGGTGGGTACCGGCGATAGCAATGACATCCTCCTCAGTGTGCACCAGTCCGCTGTCGGCGGCCATCATAGCAATCTCGCAGGCTACCTTCATTCCCGGACCAAAAATGCGCAGGCTGCTGGCGATTATATCGCCGGTGACATACGTATCGAATCTAGTCCGCATGGCCCGGCTAATCCCGGCAAAGGCATGGGTAGTGGTAAGGACAATGCCTCCCTGGCTCTCAACTATCTGACGGTTTTCCCCGGTGAATGGCTGGTCATCGGGCTCATAAAAGCCGGTGGAATGGCTTACGGCGATTACTCTGAACCCTCTCAGGGCTTCCACGGCTTTGACGGCGGTATCGCCCCCTGTGGAGGCTACCAGTATAGTTTTAATGCCCAGTTCCTCAGCTCGCTGCCTGGCGATACGGAGCACCTCATCGGTGTAATTGCCCTCAGGATTTTCGAAATAGACTGCCTTTAATTCCACAGTATGCTAAACCTCCTCATAGTGCTATTCTTATGGATATTCTACCTTCTATTCACTCAGTAACTATAACCTGTCGGGCTGTCCCCTGCATAGGAAAAGACTCAAGGATGGGCCCCGAAAACCATATCTGTACCCTTTGCGTTGTTTCCAGTGCTGCAAAGGCTACCTTGCGGCGGTTCTCTCCGTCTTGCTTGAAAATCAGTGTTTCTTCTTTTACTACGACCATGTATTTGTCAATCAGCTAATCAGCATGTGGTTCTACGAGAATCTGGCCAAGGGTATCCTCTTTCCCAACCGGATGAATATCAGTGATAAAGCCTATAAAATCTGCTTCCGTTTGCAGTGGTTTATCCTTCGAGAGCTGAGTAGCCAC
>SDBV01005719.1_pt1 | contig 17467 bp, 14 predicted proteins | sample 2277081 | NCBI WGS metagenome assembly SDBV01 (sample SAMN10402039, study PRJNA504765) | marine sediment metagenome | isolation source: marine sediment core GS10_PC15, 223 cmbsf | place: Arctic Ocean: Southern Knipovich Ridge | collected 2010 | reverse complement strand
CCAAACCTTCTCCATATTGCCTTCCTGGCAGTAGATTGTCTGGATCATCAGAAACATGAGACTCAGAGAAACGATGCAGGGCTGCAATTTTCCTCTCATTCCGAATGCGCGCACCTTTTTAGATACCCTGAAAGGGTTCGTTTCCCTGTAATTCCCAGTTCTTTACGTGAATTTTTTTTGCTGGAAGGATCAATTAACTTAGAACAGTACTAGTATTACACAACCCTCCTTCATTTTCCAATTTTGACTTTTTGTGGGCAGCACAGCCGCGTTATTGACTTTCCACCGAAGAAAGTAGGAAGTTATCACAAACCTATTAGAGGGGGACGCAGATCTATGGTCGCTTATTCGGACGTCGCTGCTGCGAGAGAGAGACTCACCGGGGTGGTGGATCGAACGCCCGTGTTATGCTCCCGGTGGTTGAACAGTCTATCGGGCTCGGAGCTCTTCTTCAAATGTGAGAACTTTCAACGGATGGGGGCCTTCAAGTTTCGAGGAGCCTATAACGCGATCGTCCAGCTCACGCCCGAGCAGAGAGGGCGCGGTGTGATCACCCACTCCAGTGGAAACCATGCCCAGGCGGTGGCTCTGGCAGCGCGTCTTCTGGGAGTCCGGGCGACAATCGTGATGCCGAAGGGCTCACCAACGGTGAAGGTTCAGGCCACCCGAGACACCTACGGTGCGGAGGTTGTCTTTTGCGAAAACAGTCAGGAATCACGGGAGAGCACAACCGATCGGCTCATCGAAGATGAGGGATTCTGCTTTGTGCATCCATCGGACAACGAACAGGTTATTGCCGGTGCAGGCACCGCCACCCTCGAGCTGCTGGAAGACCTACCGGATCTGGACATCGTGATCGCACCGGTAGGAGGCGGTGGGCTTCTCAGCGGCACGGCCCTGGCAGTCAGAGGTATGCGATCAGATATCACTGTCTGCGCCGCCGAACCCGAATCGGTCGATGATGCCTACCGTTCGCTCCGAGAGGGCCGAATCATGACCAATCGGCAGACATCCACGATTGCAGATGGCCTCAAGACCCATCTGAGCGAAAGGACCTTCTCGATCATACAAGAAAACGTGAGCGAAATCGTGACGGTGTCCGAAGAGGAGATTATTTCAGCCATGCGTTTCCTTTGGGAGCGTATGAAGATCGTAGTTGAGCCATCGGGGGCCGTCGCCCTGGCGGGGGTCCTCTCTGAGAAGCGTCAATCCAAGGGAAAACGAATCGGAGTGATCCTCAGCGGAGGGAATGTAGATTTACAGGTGTTTTTCCAACACCTGGAGAACAAGACAGCCGGTGCCTAGCCGCGTACGGAGTAGAAGGCATCTTTGCCGGGATAGGTGGCGGTGCCCTCCAGCATCTCTTCTATTCTGAGCAGCTGATTGTACTTGGCCAGTCGGTCCGATCGTGACATGGAACCTGTCTTTATTTGGCCGGTTTCCAGCGCGACCACCAGATCGGCTATGAAAGTATCCTCTGTCTCGCCGCTGCGATGGGACACGATGGCCGTATAACCCGCCTTTTTGGCCATTTCTACCGCTTCATATGTCTCGGTGAGAGTCCCGATCTGATTCACTTTGATCAGAATCGAGTTCGCGATTCCCTTATCGATACCCATTTTAAGACGTTTGGTGTTGGTCACAAAGAGGTCATCCCCCACCAGCTGAACCTTCGCTCCCAACCGGTCGGTCAGCAGCTTCCACCCGTCCCAATCATCTTCGGCCATTCCATCCTCGATCGAAATAATCGGATACTTTTCTACCCAATCGGCCCAGAAATCCACCATCTCCGCCGGCGTTAACTCCCTGCCATCGGATTTTTTGAAGACATACTTACCCTTGCTTTGATCAAAAAATTCGGATGCCGCAGGATCGAGGGCGATATAGACGTCCTCACCGGCCTTGTAACCGGCTTTCTCTATTCCTTCCAGAATAACCTCCACGGCCTCTTCGTTTGATTTCAGGTTTGGTGCGAATCCGCCTTCATCTCCGACAGAGGTGTTGTACCCCTTTTCCTTCAAAACGGCCTTGAGATTCTGAAATATCTCGGCCACCATGCGCACGCCCTCTCTGCAGGAATCCGCTCCGACCGGCATGACCATGAACTCCTGGGGGTCCACCGAGTTGTCTGCATGGGCGCCTCCATTCAAGATGTTGGCCATAGGGATTGGCATCACAGAAGAGTGAAAGCTTCCCAGGTACTTGAACAGTGGAAGGCCGAGAAAATCAGAGGCTGCCCTCGCCGTGGCCATGGAAACGCCTAATATGGCATTGGCGCCAAGCTTGGCCTTGTTTTCCGTTCCATCCAGCTCTATGAGAGTCTTGTCAATATCGACCTGATCGATCGCGTCCAGCCCCACAATTTCAGAAGAAATAATATTGTTGACATTCTCGACGGCCTTCAGTACACCTTTGCCGAGATACCGTTCCTTGTCGCCGTCTCGAAGCTCGACCGCCTCATGCTCTCCGGTGGATGCACCCGAGGGAACGGCGGCTCGCCCCATCGAACCGTCCTCCAGAATCACGTCGACTTCGACTGTGGGATTTCCCCTGGAATCGAGTATTTCTCTAGCCTCGATGTATTCGATTATGCTCATCTTTTTCCTCTCCCGATAGTATTTTGATATTAGACAAGTGTGTTGTTATGCATTTGGAGTTTCCAGCATTAGCACACTATGGATAGAATATGGTAAAGATTATCCGGCAAAGTCAAGTGGAAAGCGAGTGGGAAGCGACAGGACCCGATTAAAGAATTGCAGATTGCGGAAGATTTTGCTTGACCAGGTTCAATCAAGCTTCTTAATATAAGCACAAAATGGACTGGCAATTTGATAAAGAGCTTCAGGACCAGATTATCTACGCGATGGAAAATCAGGAAAAGATCTTCTTCCTCGATATCCGAAAAGGCGACATTGTTTCCGAGGACAAAGTTTCGCCGGAAGAGATCGGAAAACGGTATCATCAGCTACCTGCCTGGCGCTCCCTCGAGGGTTTTCAGCTCATGGAGCATTTCGTCTCGAGTATCGGTAATCCTCTCTTCAGGGAAGAGCTTCGCAACGCTATATCCACCAGCAAAGGTGTCTTTAGAAACTTCAAGGACGTCTTGAAGAAACGGAAAGAGCGGGAGAAGCTGTGGTTCTCCTTCAAAGAGCAGCAGATGAGATCCATCGCCTTCGACTGGTATAATGGAATCCGGGAGAGCGAGGGTCTCGAGAGGTTGAGCCCTCCCCCGGAGGAAGAAACCGAGGAGCTTGTCAGCAGTGATTTCTCCATAACAAAAGACATAGCCGGGCACCTGGATCGAATTCTTGAATTGGATCGACAGGCAATATTGGAGAGCTTTCCAGACCAGGAAGAGTCAAAAATTCTCTCATACTACGAACAGACAAGGAAAGAACTACCCGATTTCGAAGATGAAGAGTCCATCACAATCGTTGCCGAAACCCCCGGAGGTGAATTCGTAGGTTTCGCGTGGGGGATAGAGCGGAATGATCCTCCCAACGACGAGACGATCATCGACCTTTTACAGCTTGCGGTTGTTCAAGAGTACCAGGGCCTGGGACTGGGGCAGGCCCTGCTCAAGCGACTCATAGAGATGTCCGCTTCAACGGATGCGGTCAAGGTTCGTATTCATCTCTCGGGGCGGTTGCTGAATGCCGCACGTATCTTCGAGCCAAGGGGGTTCAAAGTCACCTCCCAGACCATGGAGCTGGATCTCTCCCTCTGGGAAAAGGAGCGTGCCTAACGCAGCCCGGTCAGGCCTAACGCGGCCTTTTCTGAAGGATCTCGCGTGCGGCCTCACTAAAACCCAGAGAGGAATCCTGCTCCGTGATGTATCGGGGAAGGTATACGAGATCGTCGAGAAAGTTCTTCAGATTCGCTACCCCGACAGAGAAGGTAAACTCTTTAAACATGGGTTCATCGTTGGGAGAATCACCGATAAAGAGGATCCGATCCAGGATGCTGTCAAAATTCTGCCGTTCTTCCTCTTGGAGGAACATCTTGACACAGGAGATCTTATCGAAATCACCGTACCAGCAGTTGACGTGAATGCTCGACACCTTACAGACCGCACCTTCCTCACGGGCGATTTCGCAGATCCGACGGACGGCGTCGCGATTCAGTGGTTCCACATCCTCACAGAAGTCGATAGCCAGGTCGCTTATCCTGTACGGCTGATCCGCTGCGATACCTGCCCCTCTGACTTCGGCCAGAGCCCTTTCTTTGATTCTCTCGAGTTTTCTTCTTCCCTCCTCACGCTCCCTCGCACTGACTGAGTAACGGCGTCTCATCTTTCTCCGTTTCCGATCGTAGACAAAGTAGAAGGCGCCGTTTTCACCCACCACTCCGGACACGGGCCACATCCGAGCAATATGGTCGCACCACCCCGCAGGCCTTCCCGTGACCGCGACGAGGCGGACGCCCCTGTCATGAAGCTGCCAGAGGGCGTCGAAGGCGAACGAGGGAATAAGGCCGTCGGTGGTCAGGGTGTCGTCGATATCGGTGAATAACCAGGTAAGCCGCTGGCAGAACTCTTCAGGAATTTCCTGAATGGGGGCCGGTGGAGTGTGTTTCATTGCTGGTAGTATAGAACACATCGGCAGAAGGAGCCACGCACCGGCCCTGCCAGCCGCGCCATTTATGCGATTTTGTAACACGCGAATAAGAAATTTCACTTGGCGAAATCGATGGTTTCTGATACGATGTCTGATTCTAAAAACTATTTTTGCCTGGAAGGAGGAAATATGAAAAAATATTTCACCATCTTACTCGTTCTTACCCTGGCCTTCTCGGCCTTTGCCAGCGGATCTAAAGGCGAAGCAGCCACAGAAGGTGCGGAGTTCATCATCTGGAACGGCCCTGAGCCCGAAACGCTGGACCCGCACCTGATTTCGGGAGTTCCCGAGCACAGAATTTGTTATTCCCTGTTCGAGGGCCTCACGACAGACGATCCCAAAGACGCTTCACCAATTCCAGGGCTTGCCGAAAGCTGGGAAGTCAGCGGCGGTGGCAGCATTTACACCTTCAAGCTGAGAAAGACCACCTGGAGTGACGGTGTACCCATCACAGCCCAGCAGGTCAAGGATTCCTGGCTCAGGATACTGAGCCCTGAGCTGGCGGCTCCCTACGCCTGGTTTCCTGCGATGTTCATAAAAGGCGCTGATGAGTACAACTCCGGCAAGGCAGGTCCCGAAGCGGTGGCGATCAAGGCGATCGACGATTACACCTTCCAGCTGGAGACGGTGGGTCCGAAGCCTTACGTTCTGGGCGCCCTTACCCATTATGCCTTTGCGGTAGTGCCTCTGCACGCCATAGAGAAGTACGGCAAGGAGTGGACCAGCCCCGAAAACTTTGTCGGTAACGGACCCTTTGTTCTGGAAGAGTGGAGTCCACAGGAAAAGCTGTCCGCTGTTCCCAACCCCAAGTACTGGGACAAGAAAACGGTCAAGCTGGGACGCGTAACCTACATCCCCAACGAGGACAACAACACCGGATACAACATGTATCTCAACGGTGAGGTCGACTGGGGTGTTGAGGTGCCAAAGGACCAGATCGATTCTGCCAAGCTGCGCAACGATTTCCAGAGCGCTCCCTACCTCGGCACCTACTACTACATCTTCCAAAACGAGAAGCCGCCCTTCGATGATGCTCGGGTCAGGAAGGCCCTCTCACTTGTGGTGGACAGAAAGACCCTTGTGGAGAAGGTCACCCGGGTCGGTGAGGTTGCTGCATACAAAATGGTGCCCGACGGCATGGCAGGGTATCCCGGAATCAAGGGTCTGGGCGAAGATGTAGCCAAAGCCAAAAAGCTCCTGGCCGACGCCGGTTATCCGGACGGCAAGGGTTTCCCGCCGTTTGAGATCCTGCACAACACCTCCGAGTCTCACAAGAAGATCGCCGAGTACATTCAGCAGGAGTGGAAGGAGAAGCTGGGCATCAATTGCACCATTATCAACCAGGAGTGGAAGACCTACCTCTCCACACGGCGGGCCGGTGAATTTCAGGTTTCTCGCGCCGGATGGATCGGTGACTATCAGGATCCCAACACCTTCCTGGACATGTTTGTCAGCGGCACCGCGATGAACGGCGGGAGGTACAGCAATCTAAAATACGACGAGCTGATCGCCAAGGCAGCGCGAATGCCGGCCGGCAAGGAGAGAATGGAGACCCTCATGGCGGCGGAGAGGTACTTCATCGAGGATGATCAGGCGATCATGCCCATCTACCACTACACATCCAAAAATATGATCGACCTGAGCAAGTGGGGTGGCTGGTATGTGAACCTCATGGATTATCATCCCACGAAGTTCATCTTCAAGAAGTAGCATCGTTTTTTAAAGGACTGTCGAGAGCCGGGCCGGTACACCACCATTCGGGTGGGTATCGGACACGGCTCTCTTTGTGTTCTTCCATTTTCACCTTTCCCGGGATATAATGTCAGTCCGCCCGTATATAGCTCAGCAAGAGGCTGTAGATGACCAAGTACATGATTCGCCGGTTTCTCGGGCTCATTCCAACCCTTTTCATCATCATCACACTCAGCTTTTTTATCATACGCATCGCCCCCGGCGGGCCCTTCGATGTGGAAAAGGCCCTTCCCAAGCAGATCCTGGAAAACATCGAGAAGAAGTATCACATGGACGAGCCGCTCATTAAGCAGTACGGAAGGTATCTTCTCGACGTTCTTCGGGGCGATCTGGGTCCGTCCTTCCGTTATCAGGACCATGATGTGAGCTTCTATATCTTCAACAGCCTCCCCAACTCTCTCTTCCTGGGCATCGTCTCTCTCACCATTGCCGTTACCCTCGGAATCGGAGTGGGTATGATCTCCGCGGTCCGGCAGAACACGTGGGTGGACTACACGGCGATGTCCTTTGCCGTAATCGGAATATCCGTTCCTCTCTTCGTGGTGGGACCCGTTCTGATGTACTTCCTGGCCCTCCAGTGGAAGCTGCTTCCCACGTCGGGATGGATCACAGGGAGACACGGTTGGGTGACCCTCATTATGCCGGCAGTGACCCTCGCATTCCCCTATTTTGCCTACAACGCCCGCCTGAGCCGGGCCAGCATACTGGAGGTGCTCCGAAGCGACTACGTCCGAACGGCCCGGGCCAAGGGCTTAAAAGAACGGACAATTCTGTTCAAACACGTACTCAAGGGGGCTCTGCTTCCGGTCGTGAGCTATCTGGGTCCCGCCTTTGCCGGGATCATCACAGGATCGGTCGTGGTCGAGACGATTTTTCGCGTGCCCGGGATGGGAAAGTTTTTTGTCCAAGCCGCCTTCAACAGGGATTACACCCTGATCATGGGTACGGTCATCGTATATTCGGTTCTGCTCATCATCATGAATTTCATCGTGGACATCGTGTATTCGTTCTTAGATCCGCGGGTTACCTATAAATAGGTCGCCGATAAACAGGAGGTGCGGCTTTGGGCGTTGACAGCACCGTTTTGGAAGAAACAGAACGAGATCAGGAGACCAACGAGTACGGTCAGCACGTAAAAGGTGTGAGCCTGACAACGGATGCCTGGCGCCGGCTCAAAAAAAACCGCATGGCCATGGCCGGTCTCGTTGTTGTCATTCTCTACGTCCTTGTGTGCCTGCTGGCTCCTATCCTGCCTCTCCATGACTACACAAAGATCATCACCGATCACCAGTATCTCCCTCCGTCCCTCACCAAAACGGCGGGGGAGCTCTGGCTGGAAAAGTCAGAAAAGTATGCGCTGGCCATGGCAAACAAGGAGGGGCGGGATAAGCTGAACGCCGAGGAACTGCAAAAACTGGAAGAGATCCGGAGACGTATCCCTGCTGAAACCATGGTGATCAACGGAAAAACCATCAAGCTGCATGAACGCCGCTACCTCCTCGGCACCGACTACCACGGTAGGGACATGCTGGCCCGAATCATCTTCGGAGGCCAGATGTCCATTGCCGTCGGGTTTATCGGGACAGTTACGTCGGTGTTGATCGGGATCATCGTAGGATCCATATCAGGATTTGTCGGTGGAAAAGTCGACTACATACTGATGCGTATCGTCGATGTTATGTACGGTCTGCCCTACATGCTTTTGGTAATCATTTTCATGGCCATGGCGGGCACGAGTGAGGTGCATGTTCGTATCTTTATTCTTTTTTTCTCGCTCTCTCTCGTCGCCTGGCTCACCGTGGCCCGCGTCGTGCGGGGTCAGATCCTGTCACTTAAGAACTCCGAGTTCGTGGAAGCGGCTCGATCCATCGGCGCCAGCCCTGCCAGGATCATCTTTCGACATCTTCTTCCCAACACGCTCGGCATCATCATCGTGTTCTCGACTTTGAGAATTCCTGCCTTCATCATGATGGAGGCCTTCCTCTCGTTCCTCGGATTGGGTATATCGGCTCCCTACGCTTCATGGGGATCACTCGTAGGAGACGCTGTGGAGGGTATGGCCCACTATCCCTGGCGGCTCTTTTTCCCGGCTATGGCTATGACCATATTCCTCTTTTCGATGAACTTCCTGGGCGACGGACTCCGCGATGCCTTCGATCCTCAGAGCAAAAACAGGCTTTAGGTGTAGGAGATCTCTCTGATGCAGAACGACGTCATACTGAAAGTCGACAACCTGAAGACCTACTTCAATACAGATGACGGTGTCGTGAGGGCCGTGGACGGTGTTTCCTTCGATCTTCATTCAGGCGAAACACTGGGAATCGTGGGAGAATCGGGCTGCGGAAAATCCGTAACAAACCTTTCGATTATGAAGCTGATTCCATCCCCTCCGGGAAAGATCATGGGTGGAAAGGTCCTCTTTAGCGGAAAGAACATTCTTGACATGACGAACCGCGAGATAAGAACCATTCGAGGTTGCAGTATCTCCATGATTTTCCAGGACCCCATGACCTCTCTCAATCCCTTTCTCAGGATCTCCACTCAGCTTATCGAGACCCTCGAGCTGCACCAGGAGCTCGACAAGGCGCCGGCAGAGAAAAAAGCCGTAGAGATGCTCAAGAAGGTCGGGATCCCCTCGGCCGAGAGGAGGATCCGCGACTATCCCCATCAGTTCTCAGGCGGCATGAGGCAGAGAGTCATGATCGCCATGGCCTTGAGCTGCAATCCCCAGATCCTCATTGCAGATGAGCCTACCAGCGCGCTGGATGTCACGATTCAGGCACAGATCCTCGAGCTCATCCAGGAACTCACCGTAGAGCTGGGCACGGCCGTGATCATGATCACCCACGATCTTGGCGTTGTGGCCGGAATGTGCGACAGGATCTGCGTGATGTATGCGGGTCGAATCGTCGAGAAGGCCTCTGCAGACGAGCTCTTTGCGGAACCGAAACACCCTTACACGCAGGGGTTGATCAAATCGGTGCCCAGGCTCGATCGTGCCGGCAGGGAACGCCTCTTCTCCATAAAGGGGCAGCCCCCCAATCTGATCAATCTCCCTGAGTGCTGCCCCTTCCATCCGAGATGCGATCAAGTTATGGATGTTTGCAGAAGGAAGTACCCGCCAGAGCGACAGCTGAATAGCAGCAGGAGCGTCAACTGCTGGCTTTTGCAGAGCAGGAGGGCTGATCGTGAGTGAAAGCAGCAATCACACCCTGCTCGAGGTGAAAAACCTGAAGATGCACTTCCCTATCGAGGAGGGGCTGCTTTTCAAGAAACAGGTAGGGGCCGTTCGCGCGGTAGACGGAATCAACTTTGCCATACGCGCCGGTGAAACCCTGGGCCTCGTGGGCGAGTCGGGTTGCGGAAAATCGACGACCGCCCGGGCTATCGCCCAACTCTACAAGCCAACTGCCGGGGAAGTGATTTTAAACGGACGGGATCTCTGCAGCCTCGCCAAGGACGAGCTCTTAGAGGCTCGAATGAATATTCAGATGATCTTCCAGGACCCCTATGCTTCGCTCAACCCCCGAATGACAGCAGGCAACATCATCGCCGAGCCTATGGTGATTTACAAAAACAGGGGTCTGCTGGACACAACAAAAGCGGCTATATCAAATCGAGTCGAGCAGCTGATGGAGAGAGTCGGCCTTTCGCGGTTCTACAAGAACCGCTATCCCCACGAATTCTCGGGCGGGCAGAGGCAGAGAATAGGAGTGGCCCGCGCCCTTGCCCTCAATCCCCAGCTGATTCTGGCGGACGAACCGGTGAGCGCGCTGGATGTTTCGATTCAATCACAGATACTGAACCTCCTGCACGACCTGCAGGCAGAGATGGGAATCGCCTTTCTCTTCATCGCCCACGATCTCGCCGTCATCGAGCACATAAGCCACAGAGTCGCTGTCATGTATCTGGGTATCATTGTGGAAGTCGCCGAATCAGACCGTCTCTACAACAAACCCTTCCATCCCTACACGCGGGCCCTTCTCTCCGCCGTCCCGATTCCCGATCCGAAGGTGGAGAAGAAACGTAGGCGGATCATCCTCACCGGCGACGTCCCGTCCCCCGACAGAGAGCAGAGTGGTTGTTATTTTTACGATCGCTGCCCCGACCGAATGGAGAAATGCAGGGAGAATATCCCGCAGTTGAAGAGCGTCGAAGAGAAACACCAGGCCGCCTGCTTTCTCTATTTTGAGCCTCAGGCATCACTCTTTTGAGCCGAGGAGCTCGTCGAGCTCTTACACCTCTTACTCATATTCGCTGTCGGCATTATCGGCGAGAGGAATCCTGCAGAAATCGGCGATCCCCCGGGCATTCTTTCGTATCTCTCCGATGTGTACCGCGTTCGCTATATCGAGCTTGTGAATCCTGGCCTGCTCGTCCTCCACACCGAGGGTCACAAATACCCTCGAGAAGCCTCTTCGTTTCCTCGGCTGCCTCGCTGATCCGGGTGGCTCCCTCACGTTTGCAGATCTTGCGTATCCCCGCTGGTACTGACTCAGCAGCACGCGACGCAGCTCATCGAGGCTCTGCCGGCTGCGTTTGAAGAGAAACAGCAGTCCCACGTTCCGCTCGAAGAGGTTGAGACGCCTGTCGAAGATCCACCGCTCCAGATAGAGGGACGCAAGAAGGCAAATCCCACAGAGAAACATAGGGAAGATATTCGTGGGGTGAAAGAGAGGGGTAGAAGAGGTCATTATCAGGGCGGCAAAAATAATGGCCGCGATGCCCAGAAAGATCACTCTGAAGCCCGTCGATATGACCAGCACGATTCTCTCGTTCCCCTGAGCTTTAAGCACCAATCGCATCCGGAATGAGAACATAGGATCTCCTCGAGGCCTGGCCATACTATCCGCTGGGGGTAGTATGGCCTTGGATTATATCAGCGAAGCGGCACAGCTTCCAGATCGATACCGTTGCGTCGGACTATTTTAGCCTGAACCAGCTCACCCGCTTTAAAATCTTTCCCTCTGAGAACCACCATCCCGTCCACCTCCGGCGCCTGCAGGTAGCCCCGGGCCAGGTAAAAGCCTGAGTTTTCCACCGCCTCTTCAATGAGAATCTGAAGGCTACGCCCCACGAACGCATCCATCCGTACTTCGGTTATCGCCGTCTGCCTCTGCTCCAAGAGCCTTTTTCGTCTCTGGACCACTTCGCCGGCGGCGCTTCCAGCCAGGCCCACAGCCTCCGTACCCTCTTCCGGAGAATAGGCAAATACCCCCACCCAATCCAGGCTGGCGCGCTTCTGAAATACCAGAAGCTCTTCAAAGTCCGTCTCGTGCTCTCCGGGAAAGCCAACCATAAAGGTAGATCGGATTACGGACTCGGGTACTTTCTGCCGTATCTTCTCCACGAGGTCCAGGTATTTTCCACTGTTGCCCCGTCTACCCATCGCCTTCAGGATCGCCTCAGAGGCGTGCTGAAAGGGGATATCGAAGTAAGGGAGAATTCGCTCATCCTCCAGCACCAGGTCGAGTAGATCGATCGGAAACCTGTCCGGATGGATGTACAGGAGTCGCAGCCAAAAGTTCTCCTTCATCCGGGAGATTTCCTCAATGAGCTCCACCAGCTCCTCCTTCCCTCGATCCAGGCCGTAGGATCCCAGATCCTGGGCAACCAGATTGAACTCAAATACCCCTTGCGCCAAAAGCCTGGCCATCTCGTCTAGGATTTCACCGCGCCCTCGGCTTTGGAGACGACCCTTTATGAGGGGTATGGCACAGTAGGAGCAACGGTTGTCACAGCCGTCGGAGATCTTGATGTAGCAGCTTCCGGCATAGGAAAGCAGATGTTTCCGGTAGAGCCCGGCATCCGCACGAGCTGTATCTTCGGGCTGAGGATACGGCTTCTGTTGCGGTTTTATTTTCTCGAGCAGCTCGAGAACAACCTCCACGATCCGATCCGGTTCCCGCCCACAGAGCAGGGCGTCCACTTCCTGAAGTTCTTCCTCCAATACATTTCCGTATCTCTGGCTGAGACACCCGGCCATCACAAGAATCTTATCAGGATACTTTTTGCGCAACTCCATGACGGTTTCGATGGATTGCTCTTTTGCCGCTTCAATAAATCCGCAGGTGTTGATTACCACCAGATCCGCTTCGTCCGCATTCTCGACATAGGATATTCCGATTTTTCGCAGAGCAGCGATCATGATCTCGGAGTCTACCTGATTTTTTGCACAACCGAGACTGATAAGGGTAAAACAGATGGTATTGCTCATCCAGAAGATAGAAGGATCTGTAAAAGCCACCCACGCAGGCGGCCTTTACAGGCACCAGAGGTGCAGGATTCAGTAAACCGATACAACCTCGAGCTGATACCGCCCGGTCCCGTCATTCTGCACCCATCGGATTCTCTTCGTCACGACCTGCCCTGATCTGCCGAGATTCACGCTGACTCCTTCAATCCTTGTATCCAGTACACCGGCGTTGGAAACCCAGAACTGGACTTCCCTCCTGATATTGTCTATAGCAAACGACTCGGCCTTCTGGAAGAACCGTTGATCCCGCGTCTCTCCATCGAGAAGGTATCGAAAGAGGCAATTACCGCGAAAGTTAATCTCAACCCTGAAAATCCGAGGCGAGTCCGACTCGAGAACCACGGTCCGCTGAGCGCCCTCTACAGCGAGGGGCGGATCGCCGCCCGGCGGTTCCCCAGCCTCGGATGAGACCGAAGCCGTATCCTCAGCAAAGGCCTCTGCACCCGTTGTTCCTTGTGGGCCTTCAGTTGCTTTTTCCGGGCCTTCAATTGCTCCGTCTGCTTCCGGGATCTTTGCCTTGTCGTCGATTAATAGAGTGGCCGTTTTAATCATCCAGAGATTCACCCGTTTGTCTTCGGCCAGCTTGTCGATATCATTGAAGACCAGCTTCAAGTCGTTTTTTGCATCTAGATTCAAATCGATGAATCGGGTTTCACTCACCTCCATTCGGACCATGCCTCCCGGAACAGAGAGTGTGACGTTATCTCCTATGGAAGTGATCTCCATCTTGTAGTGGGAATCTCCCATGACGACTCTGATGACCTCACCTTCGGTGAACCATCGAGTCTCTGTTTCACCATCAAAGACAAACTCCGCTTTTCCCTTTTCTGTTGTCTGAGACTCCTCCTCAACTATCTCCTGAGGAAATCTCCCCCGGAGCGCTCGAAAGAGGAAGAACCCACCCACAACGATGGCCACAACGCCAACAGCAATTCCTGCTATCAAATAAGCGGGTGGGGTTTTGGTTTTCCCATGGATAAGCTCGTCCATGGGTATCGGCTGTTCCTGTATCTTGATATTTCTGTAGAGTGATATGAATTCGTCAGAGTCCAATCCAAGATACTGCGTGTAATTCCGTAGGAATCCAACGAGATAGGTCTCACCGGGAAAGACCGAAAAGTCCTCTTTTTCGAAGGCCTGAAGGTACCGCTTTGAAATCCTTGTGTCTCGGGCTATCTGATCCAGGGTGTAACTCTGAGTCTCCCGTGACTCCCGCAGTCTGTCACCGAATGAATCCATTTACTATTCCATACCCTCAAAGAGAAAATCTTTGTAGACGTTAGCGTGAACGGGCGATTCGTAATCGAACCGAGCATCGGGAATATTTTGATTGATTCTGACGTTTAGTAAATCGAGTACCAGCGTCTTGTTGATGGTCCAACCTTTCACCCGTCGGATCATTCCCTCTCGAGTGAAGGAGATCTCCATTTGTCTGAAACCCTCGACACTGGAACGACTCTGAAATTTAAGTGTGATAACTCTTTCGGACGAGGAATCGTCCAGAGGGATGGGATCGGGACCGACCAGATAAGCGACACTGTAATTCTCCTTCAGGAAGGATAGCTCCTGGGTGCTTGCCATCAGAGCAATCGTAGCCTGACTTCGCCGCTTGAGTTTCTGTTCCAGGATATAGGAGTACTTGGGAATATAGATCGTAAGCAGATCGCCGTCCATAGCGAGCACCTGTTCTCTCGGCTCAGCAAAATCAATCCGTAGCTTATTGGGGCTCTTGTAAATCAGATTACCCTTCATTATCAATTCACCATCGTTCTGATCGATGGTGATCACCGCCTGATAATCCTTTATTCTGCCAAACCGGCCTGAAACCTGGTCTAAATATCTGGCAGGAGTCAGGAACTCCTGAGCGCCTCCGATTCCGGCACAGTATGCCGTTACGAAGACCAAAACCAAGAGGAGTGATTTCGTATTGATTGAACTCATAAATCTTCTATGACTTCGTCCGGTTGCTCTTATCGTTGGCTGCGCCCGCAACCCAAACATTTTAATCTATTTTCTATATGCAGCCAACGATTTGGCAATTACTCCTCAGAATCTTGTTAAAAAACAAGATTCTGCTCCATAATTGCACGGGACTGATATTGATAAGTTTGGTGCCTCTATCTTAACTAATTGGACCCCTTTGTCAACTCCTCCTCCACGTAGCGGTTCACGAGGTACTTGAGGGATTCGTCTGCTATTCGCAGAGACTCACCGCAAACGGCGCAAACAAACCGGTTTTCAACGAGATGTTCTTGAGCGCATCTGATACAGTAAATCTTCCCACAACTATCACAACGGCCGGCCGGACATTGGTCCGGTGGGTGGCCGTGTATCCGCAACACCGGTTGGGGAGGCAGCTCTTTCGGTACCCACCAGACCAGGCCGCACGTGGCACAGACCAACTGTTCCTCAAACTCATCGTGGATTCGTTCTAGAAGACGCTCTGCCTTGGCCAGCTCCGCGTTTTCTGCAAGAACCTTCTTGATGATCTCTCTGGCTTCTTCGACACGCCGGGTCTCGATATAGAGAGCGGCCAGATTCAGTCTCAAATCCAAATTTTCAGGCTCCAACTCCAATCCTTCGTTCAGGGATGCTTCGGCACGGGCATTCTCTCTCTTTATCAGTGCCAGGTGTCCCAGCAGATTGTATGTTTCAGGTGTCGGACTCAGATCGAGGAGATGTGAGAGAAGCTCTTCTGATCTGAGAATCATGTCCAATTCTATACACGTCGAAGCACAGTTCTTTAAATAGTCAGGGTTGTCCTCGTCCAGCTTGAGCGCCTTCTCATAGGATACGAGAGCGTGAGGAAAATCTCCCTTCAAAACAAAGAGATTTCCCTCTTGATTGTACAGCTTCGCATCTTTGGCGTAGCTATTCAGCATGAGGCCATTCACCTTTAAAGCCTCCTCTATCCTGCCGGCTTTTGCCAGGCAGTCGGAATAGTTGAGGCTCGGATCAATCTCGTCAGGCAGGCGGCGTGTGGCTTTCTCGAAGTAACTCAGGGCCTCCTCCGTATTTCCCTCGGCCATGAGCACCTGCCCGTAGAGATTGTTCACCCAGGGACCATCGGGTTCCGTTCGCAAGGCCTCTTCTACCGCTGATCGGCAATCCCGTCCCATGAGAAACAGGTTTTCAGCGAGTCGCAGCTTATAGAGTGAAACCCCGGGCTCGAGATCACACGCCTTTTCAAAATACTCAGCTGCCGACTCTCTCTCATCCCTCTCCGCAAGAATGAGACCCAGGAGAAAGTAAACCGAGCTGTCCTCTTCAAAGCCATCCTCCAAGAGGAGGCGGAAGATATCTTCCGCTTCCTGCTTCTTTCCCTCGTAGAAGAAGAGCTTTCCCGACAGAGTTATGTTCTCCCGGTTATCCGGGTCGATACTCTTCACCCGATAGATAATGGGCCAGACTTCCCCATAAGCATCTTCGTGAAAGAGCTGATCTGCTGCTTGCAGATAAAGGTCCCTGGCGTCCTGCAAGAGGCCCATGGTGTCTAAAGTCCGGGCAAGGTTTAGTTTAAAAAGAGGCATCCGGGGTTGGAGCTCCACCGCTCGTTCGTAGGCATGCCTCGCAGTCTCCCAATCCCCCAAAGCAGTGGTCACATTCCCCAGCAAGTTCTGAACAGCGGCATTGTCATTGAGGTCACCGAGCCTCGAAATGATACCCTCAAGGTGCTCACGGGCATGCTCGAATCGGTTCAGGAGGTAGAGCAGATTAGCCTTCTCCTGGAGGGCTTCAACAAAATCCCCGTCCTCATCCAGTGCCTGTTCAACACCCCGGAGTGCCGGTTCGTAGGACTCCAGGTTGACAAGGGCTTCGGCGAGAAGCATATACTCTTCTGCAGTGCCCTTGCGGCTCTCAAATACCCGCCTCATCTGCACGACCACCGGTTCAAACTGCCTCTGGCCAAAAAAGGTTCTGGCTAAATTGACCCTGGCTTCCGGACTGATCGGCACGTAGCCCGTCCATCGGAAGTAAGCCCGCTCGACCTCAACAGGAATGGAATCCAGCGACAGCTCCTTCAGATAAAACCGGGCTTCGACCTCCTCCTCGTAATTCTGGGCCGCGAATCCGATCCTGCCTTCGCCGATGCTGTCATCCGTTACTTCTCCGATCCATTCGTCATCGAGATAGAAAGAAAAGGCGCTCCCCCTTGCGATGATCCGAAGCGGAATGGACTGGACCCAGTCGATATTGAGAAACGACGGAAGGGGGGTCCATTCGATGAGGCGCATGGGGTTGCCGTTTAAGACGAGATCGAATCTGAAGAATCCCCGATTTGAAACAAGAAAGTAATAGTAGTTTTCGTCATCCAGATGCCGAAGGATCAAACCCACCGCCGAGTAACCGTTATCTCGGTCAACAGCTACATCGGCCTCTACACAGACGTCCGCATACCTGTAACGCCTGCATGTTGTCCAGGCAAAGAGATTTTTCTTTTTAAGCTCCAGGATATAGGATTTGCTGCGTAGACGGGTTCTGTATTTCGGAGCGGTCTCAGGCAGAAAACGCTTTTCGTCTATCCACCGGAATGTGGTTTTCCACTTCTCCTGAACCACCCGATCGGGATCGTCCTTGATTTCGAATCGAAAGATGCTTCGAAGGATCCTTCCTGCAAAACCCATTTAAAATCTAGCTGTACAGAAGGATTGCAGCAATAAAATCGAGAGGTTCGTCCTCGTTGTTTCTAATGGAGTGACTTGCTCCTCCCCCGGTGAGAACCGCGTCTCCCGGTGCCACCGCATACTCTTTGCCATCATCGGTTACAACGCCATTACCACTGAGTATGTAGTAAACCTCCTCCTCATCGTTGTGCGGATGGAGACCTATGGAGCAGTTCTTC